>Ga0082335_1000736_pt1 | contig 77851 bp, 78 predicted proteins | sample Subgrocontami58m_FD_72375 | JGI IMG/M metagenome (GOLD analysis project Ga0082335, IMG submission 72375) | Subsurface groundwater microbial communities from S. Glens Falls, New York, USA - GMW37 contaminated, 5.8 m (SPADES assembly) (version 2) ... | reverse complement strand
GTCTTGGACGGCGCAACAGGCACGCATCTTCAGGGACAAAACCTGACTGCCGACGATTTCGGCGGCGAGCATCTCAACGGGTGCAACGAGTACCTCGTTATCTCAAAGCCATCTGCCGTTGAGCTTGTTCACAAAGACTATCTTGAAGCCGGCGCTGACGTTATTGAGACAAACACGTTCGGTTCCATGTCAATCGTGCTTGCGGAATACGGTCTTGCCGAAAGAGCATACGAACTCAGTCTCAAAGCTGCGCAGATTGCAAAACGCGTCGCGTCGGATTTTTCAACGCCGAGTCGTCCTCGCTTCGTCGCCGGCTCAATGGGTCCGACAACCAAACTTCCATCGCTTGGACACATCAAGTTCAAAGACATGGCAATGTCGTACAAAGAGCAGGCAAAAGGATTGATTGAAGGCGGCGCTGATTTGCTCTGCGTCGAAACGTGTCAGGATATTTTGCAAACAAAAGCTGCGCTCTACGGCATCTTGGAATATTTCGAAGAAGCACGCAGGCGAGTTCCCATCATTACGTCGGTCACTGTTGAGACGATGGGGACGCTGTTACTTGGTACAGAAATCTCCGCAGCTCTCACTTCGCTTGAGCCATACGACATTGACGTGATTGGAATGAACTGTGCGACGGGTCCGGCAGAAATGTCGGAACATGTTCGTGCGTTATGTTCCAGCAGTCCCAAGCCCGTGTTTGTTATGCCGAACGCCGGCATTCCGGAAAATGTTGGTGGACATGCACACTACAAGCTCACGCCGGAAGAACTCGCCCAATTTATGACGCACTTCGTAAATGATTTAGGAGTGAACGTTGTCGGCGGGTGCTGCGGCACGACGAAGGAACACATCCGTCAACTCGCAAATGCTGTTGGTGGGCTTGCGCCGAAACAAAGGAACGTTGATTTCATTCCGAGTTCGTCGAGTTTGTACCAAACGGCACCGCTTTCCATTGACCCTCCACCAGTGTTAATTGGGGAGCGCACCAATGCGAATGGCAGCAAGCTCTTCCGCGACCTTCTTGCAAAAGAAGATTGGGAAGGAATCGTTGCGATGGGACGCGAGGCAGTGAAAGAAGGCGCGCACATGGTCGATGTTTGCGCAGCCTACGTCGGGCGCGATGAAGTGAAGGACATGCGAGAGATTATTTTCCGCTTCAACACACAAGTTACTCTTCCGATTGTGATTGACTCGACGGAAGCGCCCGTGATTGAAGAATCGTTACAGCTCATCGGCGGGAAAGCAATCATCAACTCCATCAATCTTGAGGATGGAGAGAAACGCATTGATGACGTTGTTCCGTTGTGCAAGAAGTACGGAGCGGCTGTTATCGCTTTGACGATTGATGAACAAGGTATGGCGAAGACTGCCGGGAAGAAGCTTGCCATCGCAAAACGCATTTATGATTTGGTTGTGAACAAATACAGAATGAAACCGCACGATCTTATCTTCGATACGCTGACGTTCACACTTGGGTCGGGGGATAAAGAATTTCGTCGGGCGGGGATGGAGACGATTGAAGCGATTCGTCTCATCAAGAATGAGTTGCCCGGCGTGAAGACCATTCTTGGTGTCAGCAATATTTCGTTCGGCCTTTCGCAACACATGCGACATGTGCTCAATAGCGTGTTCCTGCATTTCGCAATCGAAGCTGGATTAGACATGGCAATCGTCCACGCTTCGAAGATAATGCCGCTCTATAAAATAGACGAGAAGGGGAGAGAGTTGTGCCGCGAGTTGATTTTTGATGAGAGGAAGTTTGAGGAAGTGGCGGCGTAAAGAAGTGTAGTGATGGAGTGCTGGAGTGATGGAGTGTTGGAGTGCTGGAGTAGTGGAGGGGTTGTGGCAATGGTTGCAATCGTCTGCGGAAGCAACGGAGCGGTGAAAAGGAAATTTTGGCACCATCTGCAATTCGTTCCGTCTCGACTGAAGTCGAGACTACCCCCTCTTGCCGAAGGCATCCCTACGGGACAAGAGGGGATTATTCTTGTCGCCACGGAGTGGCGAAAGAATTTAGCCCATAGCGTGAGCTATGGGAAACGAAGAAAAATGTTTATAGAGCCGCAGAGCGGCGAAAGAAATTTTCCGGCAAGATACAAGCTGAATGAGAAGCGCGCCGTTGATGAACGCGCGTTAGGGATGCGAAGTGGTGGCGCCGCTTTTCAGGCGCCAGTGTTGCGCCGTGCTTTTCGGCGCAACACCGGAGCGAAGCGAAGCCCGCAGCAGCCCGACCCCGTGAGATAGGTTGGTAGAAAGCAGAAAAGTCCAAGGATGCAAAATGCGATTTGGGGTGCTCTGCCACTTTAGAATTTGATATCTCACGGGGGAACGCCCACCTACGCAAACAACGCTTCGGTGGGCAAGCCCAAGAAGAACAATGCAGATGTACTCCACCTACATGAGTAAGCTCTGCGAGGTGGAGTACATCTTGACACAAAAAAAATTGTGAATGGTCAATAGTCAACGGTCAATTTTCAATTGTCAACGATAGGATATGACGAACAATTCTGATAAAATACTCAAAGTTGTCTACGATCCGCTTACGGAGTTGATGGCGTATTACGCCGACAAGAAGGGCGAGAAGAAAGAAAAAGCCGTCCGAGCAGGAACAGTCGAAGAGCAATTGAAGAACCGCATCATCGATGGTGACAAAGTAGAAATGCAAGCCGATCTCGATGAAGCATTGAAGAAACACTCTGCGCTCGACATTATCAACAACATTTTGTTGGATGGAATGAAGGTGGTGGGCGAGCTGTTCGGCAGCGGACAGATGCAACTGCCATTCGTGCTTCAATCTGCTGAGACGATGAAGACGGCAGTTGCCTATCTCGAAAAGTTCATGGATAAAGCGGACTCGACGAGCAAGGGAATTTTTGTTATTGCGACGGTGAAGGGGGACGTGCATGACATCGGGAAAAATCTTGTGGACATTATTCTGACGAACAACGGCTACAAGGTGGTGAACCTCGGCATCAAGTGCGCGGTGGACACGATGTTGCACGCTGCCGAGGAACACAAAGCCCACGCCATCGGCATGAGCGGCTTGCTGGTAAAGTCCACCCTCATCATGAAAGAAAATCTTGAAGTGATGAACGAGCGAGGCATAACAATTCCCGTTGTGCTTGGCGGAGCGGCGCTTACCCGTCGCTACGTCGAGCAGGATATGCGGACAATCTACAAGGGGAAAGTCTTCTACGCAAACGATGCATTTGACGGGCTCCATTTCATGCAGAAAGTCACGAGCGGAAATCTGGACTATCCCGCGAGTGCATATGAAATTGAGGATGAAGATGATAAGCTGACGGGAACGGAAGCCAAGATTGCGGCGGCGCGACGTGAAAACGAATTGTACAAAGACACTGCGAAGCGTTCGAGTGTCTCAAGAGATGTTCCGATTCCGAAAGCGCCGTTCTGGGGAACCAGAGTGGTTGATGATGTGCCGCTTGATTTGATTTTCCAATATGTGAACGCTGTTGCCTTGATTCGCGGACAATGGCAAGTGCGTAAAGGGAAGATGAAGGAGGACGAATACAAGAAGATGTTGGAGGAGAAAGTCTATCCTGACTATGAAAGTTTGAAGTTAAGAGTGAAAAGTGAAAAGTTGTTGGAGCCGAAAGTTGTTTACGGCTACTTTCCTTGTCAGTCAAACGGCGATGATGTGATTGTGTATAAAGACGACATGAAGACCGAGCGGCTGCGGTTCACATTCCCACGGCAAAAAGACGACCGCCACCTCTGTCTCGCCGATTACTTTACTCCTGTTGATTCGGGGAAGAGGGATGTTGTTGCGTTCCATCTTGTGACGATGGGGAAAGTTGCGTCGGAGTATTCAGCAAAACTGTTTGCAGCGAACAACTACAGGGATTACCTCTACTTCCACGGGCTGAGCGTTGAGTCTGCCGAAGCGCTTGCGGAGTTGTGGCATAAGAAAATTCGTGAAGAGCTTGGCATTGCGGGCAAAGATGCTAACGATATCAAACGTCTCTTTTCGCAAGGCTATCAAGGCTCGCGCTACAGCTTCGGTTATCCCGCCTGTCCAAATCTTGAAGACCAGACAAAACTCTTCGAGCTTCTCGATGGCGAGCGGATTGGCGTTCGTCTTACTGATGAATTCTCCCTCGAGCCGGAACAAAGTACGAATGCAATCATCGTGCATCATCCTGAAGCACGATACTTCACTATCAAATAGCCTGTAGAGCGGGTTGGCAATCCGCTCTGCTGTGTAGATGACCGTCACCTCGCGGAGACATTCTATGGTAGATGACGGTCATCTCCAGACTAAGGCGGCACAGTAGGTTGCGAGACGGTTGCTCTCGGCGTCGGTTTTGGCTTTGGCGGGTTTCTTTGGCAGCGAGCATCTGCTTTACGAACTTGACGATGTGGTCGTGGCGGACTTCAAAACATTTGTATTGAACTCCTACGGAGTTCCTTCGCTGATCTCTAAAACGTTTCTACAAATATGTTGCTCCTACGGAGCAAAAGAATCCCGTAGGAATTCAATATTTGTAGAACATCAAATCAAACAAACTAACAAAAACTCCGTAGGAGTTTCACCTGTTTTCTAAACCCCTCGAATTCGAGAGGGTTAACATCTGCTTTACCTTCAGGATTTCTCCTTTCCTTCGACAATCTTTATCTCTTCCTCCGTTAGGCCGTAGAGTTCATACACCGCCGCATCAATCTGACGGTCAAGCGCAGCGCATTGCATTTCAAGAAGGTTTACCTCCGCGTCGGTTTTTGCTTTGGCGAGTTTCTCTTTTGCGGCGAGCATCTGCTCTACGAACTTGACGATGTGGTCGTGGCGGACTTCAAAACATTTGTATTGAATTCCTACGGAGTTCCTTCGCTGATCTCTAAAACGTTTCTACAAATATGTTGCTCCTACGGAGCAAAAGAATCCTGTAGGGATTCAATATTTGTAGAACATCAAATCAAACAAACTAACAAAAACTCCGTAGGAGTTTCATCTGCTTTACCTTCAGGATTTCTCCTTTCCTTCGACAATCTTTATCTCTTCCTCAGTTAACCCGTACAGTTCATACACCGCTGCATCAATCTGGCGGTCGAGGGCGGCGCATTGCATCGGAACGTTCAGCATGTCCGCTGCGCTGGTGTAGATAATATTCCCTTGTTGCCTCGTCACGGTTGCAGGGATGAGCATTTCGTTGATGTCACGATGTCGTTTGACCCCGCAGGGGCCGCATAGTACAGCTTGGGGCAAATCCCCAATCAACTAACGCCCCGACTGAGAGAAACTCTGTCCGAAGGATTCCTTCGGAGACCCGCGTGAGGAATGTGGAAGGTATGCCCGATGTGTCGGGATTGATCTCGGATTTGCTGGCGACACCCTTCGACTCCGCGGCTGATGACGCGCTTCGAGAGCCGCGACCGCGTCACCCTGAGTGCAGCCCCGCTCGCTTTTTGAGCGGGACGGAGTCGAAGGGCGTTCGGGCTGGATTTGCTCAGAACATCCTTCGACTCCGTGCCGATTTTGAAAAGCAAATCGGCACTGCGCTCAGGATGACTCAGTTTGGCGCTGCTCTTATCACGTCATTCTCATGATTATGCACGGCGAAGCCGCGCCGAATGAACTAAGCGTGACGCGCACTAAACTCTCATCACTCATCGCCCATCACTCGCATCTCTCCTTGAAGTTCAGAGCACATTTGGGTAAATTCATTACAGAATTTTCCACTGTTGCTCGCACTTAATCACTTTCCAACGTTCCATGAGCATTCTCGTCTTTGGCGCTGATGGGGGCGGAACGAAAACGCTCGGTCTCATCTCCGATCAGAAGGGCAGTATTGCGGCTCGCCGAACGGTCGGCGCAAGCAATCCGAATGTTGTTGGATTCGATGCGGCTGCGAAGAATTTGTTTGAATTGATTTCCGGCTGCTGCGCCGATGCGGGCTGCTCGCCGGGCGATTTGCGCTCGATTGTGCTTGGACTTTCCGGCGCAGGACGCGAGGATGCACGCAAACAGCTTCATGAAGGAATTTTCGCTCTTGCGGGACGCGAGCTTCCGCTCACAATTGAAACGGACGCGAGGATTGGACTTGAAGGTGCGTTCGAAGGCGCTCCGGGCGTTGTGATTATCGCGGGCACTGGCTCGGTGGTGATTGGGAAGAAAATCTCAGGCGAGACTGTAACAATTGGCGGATGGGGGCGTGCGCTTGGTGACGAAGGGAGCGGCTTCTTTCTTGGACTGGAGGCTCTGAAATCGCTGCGCTTGTATTACGATCGCCGCGGCGGCTCGCAGTTGCTTGCCGAATTGATTGACAAAGAATTTGGATTGAATTCGCGTGAGCGTATTATTGCGGCGGTGTATCAGGAGAAGTTTGAGTTTTCGAAGATTGCGCCGCTGGTGTTGAACGCAGCGGAGAAGAATGATGCTGTTGCGTTGCGAATCTTGGACGCAGGCGCAATGGAGTTGACTGAACAGGCACGCACACTTGTTGAACGTCTGAACGTTGTCGGAAAAATCGGCGCGGCGTTCTTCGGCGGGTTGATTGAGAGCGAGAATGTGTATTCAAAGATTTTGAAATCAAAGATTGCAGAGAGGATTCCTTCGGCGGAAGTGCGTTTACCTGCCCGCTCGCCTGCTGAAGGGGCGGTGTTGATGGCGTTGCAAGAACTCAAACGAATGGACTGAAATTGAAAGCAGCGCAAACCATTTATATCAAGTTGACCCAATGTAGTGAAACGGCTGAAGCCGTTGCTCGGAAAGATGCTGGTTTTCGTATCCCCAGCCTATTAGAGTTTCCAAGTAATATTTGCAGGGGTTTTAACCCCTTCCCAACGCCGGTCAACTCGAGCATTTATCTTCTGCTGTTTTCCTTACTCTTGCTCTCATGCAGCAGTGTGCCGACTTCGGAAAGAACATCGTCATGGGTTGAGACAACGCTTGCAAGCATGACGCTGGAAGAGAAAGTCGGTCAGTTGATCATGCCGAAGATTTATTCGCATTACTATAGCTCGGAGTCGGAGCAATTTCAGCACGTCGTTCACATGGTTCGGGACCTGAAAGTGGGTGGCGTTGTGCTGTTCCAGGGCGACGTGTACGAGCAGGCGGTCTTGCTAAACAAGTTGCAGAAGTTGTCAACGTACCCGTTGCTTATAGCAGCAGACTATGAACGCGGCACCGCAATGCGAACGCGGCGGGGCACTTACTTCCCGGATGCGATGGCAATCGGGGCGACCCGTAGCCGGAAATACGCATACGAAATCGGGAAAGCTATTGCCGATGAAGCGAGAGCGATTGGTGTTCATCAAAACTACGCTCCCGTTGCCGATGTGAATAACAATCCTGAGAATCCGGTGATCAACACACGCTCGTTCAGCGACGACCGTGAGTTGGTTGCGGAACTTGCAGAAGCCTTTACGCGTGGAATGAATGACGGAAATCTTGTTTCAACTGCAAAACATTTTCCCGGTCATGGTGATACTGATGTGGATTCGCATTTGCATCTGCCAACGTTGCCCTACACGCGTCAACGGCTTGATTCATTGGAACTCTATCCGTTCAAACGGGTGATTGATGTAGGGGTTAAGTCGGTCATGGTCGGGCATCTTTCGGTTCCCTCAATCGATGCGACGAACGACTTGCCTGCAACCCTATCGTCATCACTGATGACTGATCTGTTAAGAAAACAACTCGCCTTCAAGGGACTTGTTGTTACGGATGCAATGGATATGATGGGCGTTGCGCGTGGTTTTTCCAATGCGGATGCAAGCGTGAGGGCAATTCAATCCGGCGCCGATGTGTTGTTGTTGCCGGAGAACGAAGACGGAGCGGTCAACGCACTTATTGCGGCAGTTAAGAGTGGTGAGATCCCTGAAGCAAGGCTGAACGAATCTGTTCGAAGAGTACTCGCTGTCAAGCAGTGGCTCGGGCTTGAGAGAAACCGTATTGTCGCTATTGACAAGATAAGCGAGCATGTTGCAATACCGGCTCACCTGCAATTGGCAAAGGCAGTAGCACGTGATGCTATTACAGTTCTGAGGAATGATGGCAACATTCTTCCGTTGCGTGTTGATGGGCGAAAAAAAACGCTCTCTGTTCTCATTAGTGATCGTGAAGATAATTGGACGGAAGTTAATCGAGCGAGTAATCCGTGGCCCGTTGAGCCTGCCGGCGATTACTTTGCAAGATTGTTGCGAGAACACTTGCCGCTGGTAGAGAGTATTCGGCTGTCACCCGCGACGAATGCTGCGGATGTTGAGCTTGCAGTGAAGAGGATTCAGAGTGCCGATGTAATTCTTCTGCCGCTGTATGTGAAAGTCCGCACCCACACCGGGCGGATTGGGATACCAACTAACCTGCGACCTGTGGTGGAGAAGATCGATGCTCTGCGAAAACCCACAGTTGTCATTGCGTTTGGCAATCCATACAATGTAGCATCGTTTCCACGTGCGAGCGCTCTTGTGTGCGCATACACAGATGCCGAGCCGTTGGTTGAAGCTTCAGTCGAAGCATTGTTTGGTGCAATTCCCTGGCGAGGCAAACTACCTATCGAGATCCGGGGGCTGTATTCCTTTGGATCGGGTTTGGAAGCTCCGCAAACAACACTCCGGCGTGATTATCCCACAGTCGCCGGCTTTGACGCAGCAAAGTTGCATCGAATCGATTCGATACTGACAAGCGCTATGCGTGATTCCGCGTTTCCCGCCGCAGAAGTGCTGGTTGCAAGAAACGGTGTTGTTGCGTACAACAAAGTGTTCGGCACGTTCACATACGACAAGAGTTCGAGAAGCATCAATTCAGAAACGTTATTCGATCTGGCGTCGCTCACAAAAGTCATTGCGACAACAACAGCAGTGATGAAGTTGTACGATGAAAAGAAGATTCTGCTTGATGACAAAGTCGGTAGGTTCGTGCCGCAGTTTGCTGAAGGGAAGAAATCAGAAATAACGATCAGAAATCTTCTGCTGCACAATAGCGGTTTGCCTCCGTTCAGACAGTTGTGGAAGATTTGTCCTGATGCGAGCGTAGCGATCGATTCGGTGTATGCAACGCAGCTCGTGGCTAATCCCGGTGATACAACAATCTACAGCGACCTTGGCTTCATTACGTTAGGAAAGATTGTTGAGATGGTGAGTGGAATGACGCTCGATGAGTTTGTGAAGAAGAATTTCTTCGAGCCGCTCGCGATGCCGCGTACAATGTTCAAGCCGCCAAAGGAACTGTGGAACAACGTCGCACCGACTGAATACGATTCATCGTGGAGAAAGACGCTCGTTCAAGGAACTGTGCACGACGAGAATGCAGAATTCCTTGGAGGAGTTTCGGGTCATGCGGGACTCTTTTCGACTACCAGTGACCTTGCTGTTCTGATGCAGATGTTGATGAATGGAGGAGTGTATGGCGGGGTTCGCTATCTCAGCGAAGCAACGGTAAAAGAATTCACTCGCAGGCAAAACAACAGTAGCACGCGGGCATTGGGCTGGGATACGAAATCGCCAAAGGGATCAACGGCAGGCAATTATTTTTCGTCTAATTCCTTCGGACATACGGGGTTTACGGGCACAAGTATCTGGGCTGACCCTGAAAGAAATCTTTTTGTTATCTTGTTGACGAACCGTGTGCATCCGACACGAGCGAATATGAAGATTGCAAAAGTTCGTCCGGCGGTTGCTGATGCGGTGATTGAGGCGCTGAATCATAATTGAAGTGAGGGAAAGTATGAGTACGGTGACAGTCAAAATCAAAGACAGGTCACTCAAGCGAAAGTTGAGCCAGATTGCCAAAGACAGATTTGGCGGAGATGAGATGAAGGCTGCGTCTCAGATTCTTGAGAAGGCGCTGAGAACGGAGCGAGTGGTTGATAAAAAGAAACTTGAGGAGTTGATGAAGCATCCTGCGTTTGGGATATGGAAAGATAGAAAAAGATTTCTTGAGAGGAGATGAATATGGCTACATACGAAGTGGAGCTTGACGAAAAGGAACTTGAACAACAATTGCGCAAGATTGCCAAAAAGAAATATGCGAGTGACAAAGGCAAGGCAATTTCCATGTTAGCAAAGCGTGCAATTCGACTCGAAGGTAAAGTTGATATGGAACGACTTGAAAAACTCATCTTGCACCCAGCCTTTGGAATGTGGAAAGACAGAGAGGACATGAAAGATAGCGTAGCTTGGGTGAATGAGATGAAAAAGAAAGGGGGACGGCGCTCAAAACCAAAGTCCAAAGACTTCACGAAGCTTTCATTCTATGGGATGTGGAGGGGTAGAGAAGATATGAAAGATAGCGTTGCTTGGGTGAACGCGACGAGGAAGGCAAGAAGCGAACGCCGAAGAGCACGTCATGAAAGTCGTTGATGCAGATATCTTCATAGACCTCTCCAAGCAAATCCGCGTGGCGGCTGACTATTTCAACAAGCACGTTGACTCGGCGGAACTCAGAATCTGCATGACTACGAAGTTTGAGCTTCTTGAGGGTGCTCGGAACAAGAAAGAGTTGAATGGCATCAAGAATCTTTTCGAACACGTAGATGAGGTTTGTCCTACGCATGATTCAATGACGGTCGCCCTTGGTTTGTTTTCCACGTACTATCTTTCTCATGGTATTGATGTTTTCGATGCCCTCCTTGCTGGTTATGCTTTATCGGTGGATGCAACTGTCGTAACAAGAAATAGAAAGCATTATGATTTTATCCCCGGTCTCAAATACGAAGTCCCATACTAAGTGCATCCGACGCGGGCGAATACGAAAATCTTCAAAGTTCGGCCTGCGGTTGCGGATGCGGTAATCGAGGCATTGAAGTAATGTCGGAGGAACTCCCTGAGGAGTATCGGAGTGTTGGAGTATTGCCAAGGAAAACGCAAAATTTTGAAAGGAGCTAACAAATGGCAACCTATGCGGTAGAAATTGAAGAGAAAGAGCTTGAGAAAAAGTTGCGAAGAATTGCCAAGAAGAGCTATCGCGGAAGTGAAAGCAAAGCGATTTCCTCGTTAGCAAAGAGAGCAATTCGACTTGAGAACGAAGTTGATCTGGCGCGGCTCGAAAGACTTTTGGCGCATCCATTTGTAGGCATGTGGAAAGACAGGGAAGACATGAAAGACAGTGTTGCCTGGGTGAACAAGACAAGGAAAGAGCGGATGCTGCGTCGGCGCAAAAGATATGAAGCTCGTTGATGCTGATGTTCTCATAGATTTGTCGAAAAGACGAGACAAGGCAGTTCGATACTTCGCCGGTATCGCGGACTTCACAATAATTGGTGTGTCAGTGATGACTAAGCTTGAATTGCTTGACGGCGCTGAGAATAAGAGAGAGCTTTTTGCAATTCTTGACTTCTTCGAGGCATTTGGTTTCAGCGACGCGTTTCCTTCGGAGGCTTCACTGAAACTCGGTGTTGAATTTTTTACGAGCTATCATCTCGCACATGGAATGGGAATTTTTGATTCTCTCTTGGCGGGAATAGCTGTCACTACAAGTTCGCGTCTTGTTACAAGGAATCAAAAGCATTTTGACTTCATCCCGAATCTCAAACTCGAAATCCCATACTAAACACAAGGTGAACTCATGCCAATCCCCAAATTCAAAAATGAGCCGCTCGTAGATTTTTCAAAACCAAAGAACCGCAAAGCACAAGAAGCTGCAATTGCAAAAATCCGCTCGGAGTTCGGCAAAGAATATCCGATTGTGATAGGTGGAGAGAAGATTTACACGCAAGGAAAGTTCAACTCATACAACCCTTCGAAGTCGAGCGAAGTTGTTGGTGTGTTTCAGAAGGGGGATGCTGAACTTGCAAACAAAGCGATGGATGTTGCTGTCGCAAAGTTTGAGGAATGGAAGAACGTTCCTGCAAAGAAGCGAGCGGAGTATTTGTTCAAGGCCGCAAAGCAAATGAAGAAGCGCCGCTTTGAATTGAATGCGACGATGATTCTTGAAGTCGGTAAGACGTGGCCCGAGGCGGATGCCGACACGGCAGAGGCAATTGACTTCCTCGAGTTTTACGGACGTGAGATGTTGCGTTACGGCGTTGAGCATCCGGTTGTTCCGAATAAAGGTGAGAGGGGAAAGCTTGTGTATCTTCCGCTTGGTGTTGGCGCTGTTATTCCGCCGTGGAATTTTGCACTCGCAATTCTTACCGGCATGACGTCGTCGGCAATCGTTACAGGCAACACGGTTGTCCTCAAACCATCAAGCGACTCGCCACTTACTGGTTGGAAGTATTATGAGATTATGGAAGAAGTCGGATTGCCCGCTGGCGTGCTGAACTTTGTGAGCGGACCCGGTGGCGCAGTTGGCGATACGCTGGTGATGCATCCGAAGACGCGCTTCGTGTCCTTCACAGGTTCGAAGGAAGTCGGCATTCACATCAACGAATCGGCAGCGAAAGTCCAGCCCGAACAAATCTGGCTGAAGCGTGTTGTTGCTGAGATGGGTGGGAAGGACTCCATTATTGTTGATGAGGGAGTGAATCTCGATGAAGCGGCGGCGGGTGTGACTGTGTCTGCGTTTGGTTTCCAGGGACAGAAATGTTCAGCCTGCTCACGCGTCATCGTTCACGAAAAAGTCTACGACAAGTTTGTTGACTTGCTCGCGAAGAAAGCAGAGTCGATTACAATAGGCGATTCCGCAGATCAATCCAATTACATGGGACCCGTCATCAATGCGAAGTCGCAAGAGAGCATTATGGCGTACATCGAGAAGGGCGTTGCTGAAGGAGGACGACTTGTTGCCGGCGGAAAGAAAGCAGGCGACGATGGCTACTTCATTCGTCCGACAGTAATTGCAGATGTTAAGCCGAAGGATACAATTGCGCAAGAAGAAATTTTTGGTCCTGTGCTTGCGGTAATCAAGGCCAAAGACTTTGATGAAGCTTTGCAAATTGCCAACAACACCGAATTTGGGTTGACAGGCGCGGTGTACACAAAGAACAAGAAGCGACTGGAGAAGGCAGAGAAAGAGTTCTTCGTCGGAAACTTGTATCTCAATCGGAAATGCACCGGCGCTCTTGTTGGTGTGCATCCGTTCGGTGGATTCAATATGAGCGGAACGGATTCGAAAGCGGGCGGGCGTGATTACCTGTTGCTGTTCATGCAGGCGAAGTCGATTGCGGAAAAAGTGAAGAAATAGTCGACGCGAATGGTTCCGCAATTTGAAATTCTAAGCGACATTGGTGACATTAAGGTGATAGCAATCGGTCGCTCAATTCGCGATGTGAAACGGCTGGAAAAACTCTATGGCAAAGGTCGCTGGAGAAAACTGAAAGGTCGAGCGTTAGTGCGACTTGAGGACAATACTATTCACAACTTGGAGTTGCATTGGTATGAAGCGCATGGCATCGGAAAGAAAGAAGTCAAAATCAAACGGCATCCCTAGCAAAAGGGGCAGTCGGGCGAAGTTTGCGATCTGCGTTGACAACAAGGACTATCCCGCGTCCCTCGAGAGAGGCAAAGTGTATAAGGTCTTGCCTGACTCCTTTGGAGAAGAGCACAATCTTATTCGAGTCATCGATGAATCCGGAGAAGATTATCTCTATTCCCGGAAGTACTTCCTGCCGATTGCATTGCCACAGCCTGTTATCCGTGCCTTGGCAAAAGCAGCCTGACAATTTAATCCATTAAACGTTCATGCCTGAACTGATAACATGTTCAAATTGCGAAGGCGAAGTATTCAAAGATAGCGACTTTTGTCCTCATTGCGGATATTTGCTGATGGATGAGAAGTTGTTGTGCGACCTCCATCCTGAAAAAGAGGCTGGCGGTGTGTGCATTATTTGTCAGCGGCTTGTGTGCGGGATGTGTAGTGAGGAAAGCGAGCGGCGTGTGTTTTGTCTTGACCATCTCGAAGTCATTGTTGACGGCGATTGGGCGGAGGTGTTTCGCTCGACAGATGTACACGATGCGGAGCTTGCAAAGTCGCTGCTTCAGGATGCGAAGCATCATGTTGAGGTGCAGAATTTTGGCTCGATTGGTTATGCCTGGGATGGTGGCGGTGATAACCCGCAGTCGCGGAGCAATCTGAATAACCCAGCGAAAGTTTTTGTACCGATTGATGAATATCTCAAGGCAAGAGAAGTGCTGGACGAATGGCGCAACGCGAGTATTGATAATACTTCCATTACGTAATCAAAAGGAAAAAGCTTTGCCACGAAGTCACTAAGGACACAGCGCGGCACAGCCGCAACCAAAGAAAAACTGAACCACAGATTTCACGGATTTCCACAGATTGTTTTTTTATGAGTTCAATGCGAGCAACATTCAACCCTTACGTTGAAGTCTCATCTGTGTGCATCTGTGTCCCGCAAAGCGGGATGGTTTCGCTTTTCCTGTTTGGCTTGGAAAATCTTGCTGAGAAAACAAGATTCTACAACCTTGTTATACAAAGAATTCACGAAGTTGATTTTTGCTTTTCTTTGTGAAACCTTCGTGCACTTTGTGTCTTTGTAGCGAAAATTGTTTTTGAATCACACATCAACTCAACAGGAGACTAAATGAAAGTTCACGAGTACCAAGGCAAAGAGATTTTGAAAAAGTTTAATGTCGCAATCCCGCAAGGGAAGGTTGCGTTCTCGGTTGATGAGGCAGTTGAAGCGGCGAAAGAAATCGGCGGCAGTATGTGGGTCGTGAAAGCGCAAATCCACGCCGGCGGACGCGGCAAGGGTGGCGGCGTGAAGGTTGCGAAGAGTATGGATGAAGTGCGAGAGTATGCGTCGAAGATTCTCGGCATGACGCTCGTGACACATCAAACCGGTCCGGAAGGAAAACTTGTGAAGCGATTGCTCATTGAGCAAGCCGTGAACATTGCTCGTGAGTTGTACGTTGGCGTTACCCTCGATCGTGCGACATCACGCAATGTTGTGATGGCTTCGACCGAAGGTGGCGTTGAGATTGAGAAGGTTGCGGAAGAAACTCCCGAGAAAATTCTGAAAGAGTTTGTTGACCCAGCGGTTGGGCTTCAAGATTTTCAAGTGCGCAATCTTGCATTTGGACTTGCACTATCGGGCGATGCGTTCAAAAATGGCGTGAAGTTTTTGAAGGCATTGTATCGTGCGTATGATGAGATGGATTGCTCGCTTGCAGAAATCAATCCACTTGTTGTTACTGCTGAAGGCGGCATCCTCGCGCTTGATGCGAAGATAAACTTCGATGACAATGCGCTCTACCGTCATCCTGAATTGGCTTCGCTACGTGATTTGGATGAAGAAGACCCGCTCGAAGTAGAAGCATCGAGATCAAATCTTAACTACATTAAGCTCGAAGGCAACGTCGGTTGCATGGTGAACGGCGCCGGACTTGCAATGGCGACGATGGACATCATCAAGCTTGCGGGTGGTGAGCCGGCAAACTTCCTTGATGTCGGTGGAGGAGCAAGTGCGGAGACTGTTGAGAATGGATTCAAAATCATTCTCGCAGATCATCACGTGAAGGCAGTGCTCATCAACATTTTCGGCGGCATCGTCCGTTGCGACCGTGTTGCGACCGGTGTTGTTGAGGCGGCGAAGAAAGTGCGTGTGAATCTGCCGATTGTTGTTCGGCTTGCAGGAACGAACGCTGAACTCGCGGGAGAGATCTTAGAAAAATCGGGAATGGACTTTCACGTCGCAAAAGATTTGAAGGACGCGGCGCATAAGGTCACCGAAGCGATCAGAAACTGAGCATTCGTTGTAAGGACGAGTTCAATGGAAACGAATGGTGATTTCAAAAAGTATTTTGATGCACTGAACAAACGACTTGACGGCGAGTTCGGTACCATTGACAAGAGGCTCGTAGCTCTTGAGTCATCAGTAAAAGCGCAGGGTCAGCTCGTTTTGGCGATGCAACAAACGCAAACGATGCTATCTGACTCGATGGTCCTTTTGATTCGAGAAGTGAAAGAGCTGAAAGCGAGAGTTGGCGGTCTCGAACAACGAGTAGGTAGTCTCGAACAGCGAGCAGGTAGTCTCGAACAGCGAGCAAGTAGTCTCGAACACAGCGTTGAGCGTCTTGAAATAGGGCAGACCGAACTTATCAAGATGGTCACGAGAATAGACACGAGGTTAAGTGATTTCGAATCGGGAAAGAAGTTTGAGTTGAAAGAAGTTCGCTACGATGAAGCGGCTCAGACTCTGACGGGAGTGATTCGAGAAAAGAAGACTCTCTACAAAGGCAAAACAAAGAAGCGGCGCAATTAATGTTTCATATTTGTAAGTGATTTGAAAAATGGCGCGTACAAAGTCGCAGAAGCAATCAAGAACTCGAGTCAAGAAATTGCTCGACGCGTCCTATTCTCCGCGTGCGATTGCTGCGCGCCAGCGTAAGCATAAACAGGAAATGAAAAAACTGCGCATGATGATAGTAGAGCAGCGCAAAATGCGCGCAAGGTTGAAAACAATTATTAAACAATTCGAGGAGTACAATGAAAAGCATCGAAAGCGTTGACGACATCACCAATCCCTACGTCAAACGAATTCTCTCCAACGTGATTGGAAAAGACCCGATGAAAGTGTTGAGCCAGACACCGAAGCGTTTGAGGAAGCTTGTGAAGGGATTGAAGAAGAAACAGCTTCGCTATCAGCCCGCGCCGGGCAAGTGGTCCATCACACAAATCATTACCCACATGGCCGACACGGAGCTTGTGCTTGCGTTCCGCTTGCGCATGTCGCTTGCGCAGTCCGGCTCACCGTTGTTAGCGATGGACCAGGATAAGTGGGCGACTGGCTTGAATTATGAGAAGGCTGATGTTGATGAACAGATTGAGTTGTTTTCGGCAGTGCGCAGGCAGCATCTCGCCATTTGGAATTCGCTAACCGATGAAGACTGGCAGAAGTTCGGGATGCATGAAGAGCGAGGCAAGGAAACGGTCGAACGTATCACGCACCATTATGCGGGCCACGATATCAACCACCTGAATCAAATCGAGGCGATTCGGAAGCTGTTAAAAAAGAAACGAAAATAAGTTCGGAGGAAGAAATGAACGGCAACGGAGATTTTGCAAAGTACTTCGATGATGTCAACAAACGGTTGGATATCCTCACTGAAGAGGTTGTGGATCTGAAAGCAGTTGCAAAGCAACAGCAATCAACGCAATTGGTTCTTGTCAACAACGTGGAAAAACTTGTCAATGTAGTGACCAATATTGCGGAGAGACTCGGGGACTTTGAAGTCGGGGCGACTGTTGAACTTGAGAATGTTGACTTCAATCAACAAACGCATACGTTGCGCGGCAAGATTCGTCGAATGGGACGCGAGTAAGCAAGGGGAGTATCGTAACTGAAGACTGCACGCGAGAAATACGAACCCGTCATCGGACTCGAAGTCCACGCACAACTGCTGACAAAGACGAAAGCGTTCTGCGGCTGCCCTACAACATTTGGCGACGAGCCAAACACAAACGTCTGTCCGATTTGTTTAGGGATGCCGGGAACTCTTCCCGTGCTGAACAAGAATCTTGTCGAGTTCATTATGCGGATGGGGTTGGCAACACACTGTACGATTGCGCCAAAGTCCATTTTCGCACGCAAGAACTATTTCTATCCCGACCTTCCGAAAGGCTACCAAATCTCGCAGTACGAAGAGCCGATTTGCACTGACGGCAACATCGTGATTGATAGAGAAGATGGAAGCAGCAAGCGTATTGGCATTACGCGTATTCACATGGAGGAAGATGCCGGTAAATCTATTCACGATGTTGGTATTGATACGCTCGTGGATGTGAACCGTTGTGGCGTTCCGCTCATCGAGATTGTGAGTGAGCCGGATATCCGCTCGCCGCGTGAAGCGTACTTGTATGTGTGGAAGATTCGTCAACTCGTGACGTATCTCGGGATCTGCGATGGCAACATGGAGGAGGGAAGCCTTCGGTGCGACGCGAATGTTTCTGTCCGGCAGAAAGGCGAGGTGAAGTTCGGGACGAAGACAGAAGTAAAGAATATGAATTCGATGCGCAATGTCGAACGAGCATTGGAGTTCGAAATCAACAGACAGATTATGTTGATCGAAGAAGGCTGCAAGGTTGTGCAAGAAACATTGCTGTGGGATGCGAATCAGAATGTAACGTATTCGATGCGTAGCAAAGAAGAGGCGCACGACTATCGATACTTTCCTGAACCTGACCTTGTGCCTGTGTTGGTTGATAAGAAGTGGGAGGAAGATGTCCGAACTCATCTTCCTGAACTTCCGACCGCCCGCCGTGATCGTTTTGTTGATGCGCTAGGCCTGCCCCGATACGATGCAGATGTCTTAACAGCAGAGAGAGAAACCGCAGCCTACTTCGAGAAGACGCTTGCAATGCTCTCCAAAGTGAACGGCAAGAGCGACAAAGAAAATGCAAAACCGGTCAGCAACTGGGTGATGACAGACGTGCTGCGCGTTGTGAGTGAAAAGAAAGTTGACATCAAAGCATTCCATATTCAACCCAATAGGCTTGCTGCGATGATTGGCTTGATTCACGATGGAACAATCAGCGGGAAAATTGCAAAAGATTTGTTTGAGGAGATGCTCACGAATGTTGACGAGCCAAAAACTATCGTCGAGAATAAGGGCTGGGTTCAAGTTTCCGACACTTCAGCAATTGAGCAAGCGATTGATGAAGTGATTGCCTCAAACCAACCGCAAGTTGATACGTATCTTGGCGGCAGCGACAAAGTCTTCGGCTTCCTTGTTGGCGAGACGATGAAGAAGATGAAAGGGAAGGGAAATCCGAAATTGGTAAACGAGATGTTAAAGGGAAAGTTAGAGGCGAGGAAAGCGTAGGGAAAGTCGTTGCCAATTGTTCGTGATTTCATTAGCTTGAGTTCAGAGAACAACCTTGGAGTGCACAATGCGAGGACCACGTTATTCAAAAGAGGAATTTGCGCGACGCGGAAAGGAAATCTATGAACGCCGTGTCCGCTCACTGGTGGAGCCAACTCACAAAGGCAAAGTCGTTGCGATAGACATTGAGACGGAAGAGTTTGAGGTAGCTGAGAATGCTCTAGCTGCCTCTGAACGACTCTTTTTGAAACGTCCCGATGCACAGCCATTTGCAATCCGTATCGGTAGCCCAACTCTTCATAGGTTTGGGTCGAGCATCACTGCTAAGCCTGCATGATAGTTGGACTTGTCAACGAAAAACTAGAGGCGACAATTCCGTTGAGTATTGTCGCGGCTGGCACGACGTTACTACCGATTGAGGCGGTCATTGACACGGGCTTCAGTGGATATTTAACCCTTCCGCATGTTTTCATCGAATCTCTTGACCTCGAATGGTGTCTAAACGCGGAGGCAACTCTTGGTGATGGCAGCGTCCACGACTTTGATGTGTATCAGGCTGTAGTACTTTGGGATGGGCAAGAGCGCGCCATTGAAGTCGCCGAAGCCGAAGTTGACCCGCTCGTTGGAATGAGTTTGATTCAAGGCTTTCTGTTACAAATACACGCGGTCAAGTCCGGCAAAGTTCAACTCACTCCGATTCCGTTATCTTAAAAAATCCAAAACGACAATTATGCGCAAAACCATCATCGCAGGAAACTGGAAAATGTACAAGACTCTCGAAGAGTCTGCAGAACTCATCAACGCGCTCAAACTCCTAACCTCTGCGAAGGAGTCCTTACGGAGAAACCTGAAACCAAACATTGGCGTCATCATCTGTCCGCCGTTTACATCGCTTGCTATCGCGTCCAGCTTGCTGAGAGGTTCCTACATCTCTCTTGGCGCGCAAAACATGAGCGAGCATGATGAAGGTGCGTACACGGGAGAAGTGTCATGGAAGATGTTGAAGTCCGCCGGATGCGAGTATGTTATCCTTGGACATTCGGAACGTCGGCAGTATTTCGGCGAGACGAATGAACTCATCAACCTCAAAGCAAAGAAAGCGCTTGCGAACGGTCTGAAGCCGATCATTTGTGTAGGAGAAAAACTTGATGAGCGTGAAAAGGGTGTGACCGATCAAATCATTTCAACTCAAGTAAAAGGAGTCCTTTCCGGAATCTCTTCCGATGATCTGAAAAATGTTATCATTGCCTACGAACCCGTGTGGGCAATCGGAACCGGAAAAACCGCGACACCTGTACAGGCGCAGGAAGTTCACAAACACATTCGAAAACTCGTCGCGCAAGCGTACAGTTGGAACATCGCGGAAGCGCTCACCATCCAATACGGCGGCAGTGTCAACCCTGACAACGCGGCTGACTTGCTGGCTCAGGATGACATAGACGGCGCCTTGGTTGGCGGAGCCTGTCTTAAGGCTGATTCATTTGCTGCAATCATCGGCTCAGCACCCGCTCGCTGAGCCTTATTTTTCATTGCTTTCCCCTACGTTTTTGATTATATTTCTTGAAAATTCACTCCTGCCTGCCTGCAGGCAGGCCAAATTACTGTTTCCGGTAATACTCATTGTCCTTAGACTCCTCGAAATTACGCGGTATATTGTCTTTTGCAGCGCTCTTCCTCTTCCAGGTTCTACCATTTCAAGCCCTAACCCAGTATCGCTTTCTTGAAAACGGCACGCCGATGCATCGCGGTGCTGACGCGGGCTTTCTGCTTGATTCACCCACAAGACTCAAGATCGACCTCTCAGGATTGTGGACGTACAAGGTAACGGATGGCCCCGAAGGTGTCGTGAAAGTTCCCTCAGCTTTTGACTTCACAGGCGAAGTCACTTTCCAACGTTTGGTCGAACTGAGCGCTTCCGACTTAGATAAGTATCAGTTCCATTTGGTAATGTTGGGTGCGAATTACAACACCTCAGCTACCATCAACGGCGATTTCATTACCAACCATATTGGGGGCTACACGAGTTTCATTGCCCCGATTCCGTCCAACATTCTGCAAATCGGCAAAGAGAACGTCATAAGAGTTTCAACGGACAATCAGCTTAGTGCAACAAAGACGATCCCGCTACGCTCACAGGTGTGGGGATGGAGAAACTATGGCGGCATTCTTCGTGACATCTATATTCTCGGAACCCCGAAAGTATACATCGCCGACGTCGTTGCCTCATCTGAACTGAGCAACGATTTAACCGTGGCGCGCATGAAGGTCACTGCAGCAATCGATGGCATTGTCCCGTCAGCCACAGATACGATGAGAACGAACTATCAATTGTACGTAGAGCTTTACGACAAACAAACTACTGCGCTGATCGCAACAAGTCAGGTTGTTCCTGTCACGCGTCAAGGTAAACAATGGGACTCTGCACGCGTCGATCTAAACATACCAGGTCCTCGTTTATGGAGTCCCGAAACTCCCGACCTCTACTATCTCAAAACATATCTTGTTAGCACAGCGACATCGGCGAAGCTGGACGAATACCATATCAACACCGGCATCCGAAAGATTGAATTGCTGAACGGCAAAATTATGCTGAACGGCAAACGGTTGTTGTTGAAGGGATTGATCTGGATGGAGGACCATCCGTTGTTTGGCAGCGCATTGACACATGAGGAGATGGAAAAGGATGTTGCCTTGATAAGGAGCGTAGGGGCGAACGCCATTCGATTCAGTCATCATCCTCCACATCCGTACATGCTCAACTTGTGCGACCGGTATGGCTTGCTTGCGCTGGAAGAACTTCCCATCAAGAATGTTCCTGCGTCAATTCTTTCTGAAGAGTATTACGTTGAGTTGGCGAGCACTGCGTTGCGTGAGATGATCACCCGCGATCGGAATCATCCGTCTGTGTTTGCGTGGGGGCTTGGTGATGAGTTTGAATCCTGGCTGCCTGCTTCGCGTTCGTACGTTGAGCCGTTGGTGAAGCTGGCAAAGAATCTTGATAGCAGGCTGGTCTACTTCGCAACGCGTCATCAAGCAAGCGATGCATGCAGCGACCTTGTGGACATAACAGCAGTAACGCTCATGACGCGGGACGTGAAAGATTTCAAGAGAGAAGTGGAGGACTTGCGAGCTGCGAGCGCATCGAAGCCCGTCATCATTGCAAAGATGGGAAGCGAAGTGCAGCCGAACAATCACCACGGCTATAGTGATCCGCTTTCATGCGAAGCACAAGCAAGGTATATGGTGCAGCATATTGACGCAGTCAAGTCGTCGAACATTGATGGTTTGTTTATCTGGTCGTTCAATGATTGGAGAGGCGACCGACCCGCATTGACAGTCAACTCTGGCAACCCGTGGATGCACACGCTTGGTATCGTGTCCTATGCACGAGAGAAACGACTTGCGTATGAGGCAGTTCGTGCTGCTTTCAACGGAGATAAGTTTGCCGCTTTGCCAATTGGCAGCAACCCATCGTCAGCGCCGATCATTTATGTTTTGAGCGGACTCGTTATTCTTATTGGCACGGCGTATTTGTACAATGCAAATCGCCGCTTCCGCGAAGGGTTGAATCGCTCGATGGTGAACGCGTACAATTTCTTTGCTGATGTACGCGACCAACGGATCGTTACAATTCCCCATAGCACGATTCTTGGACTGATTGTTTCTGCCGCGACCGCAATCGTTACGTCAAGCTTCTTGTATTTCTTCCGCAGAAGTCTCCTTCTCGACAATTTGCTTTCATACGTCCTCATCTCCGATAGGGTCAAAGAGATTGTTGTGAGATTGATTCTTGATCCGAAACAGTTTCTTGTCGTGTTTACACTCGTCTTCTTTATGATCCTGCTGCTGGTGAGTTTCGTGTTGTGGATAGTTGCTCCGGTGTTCAAGGTGCGCATGTATCCGTTCCCCGCGTACGCAATTACCATGTGGTCGACACCCCCGCTGCTTATTCTCGTTCCGCTGGGGATGATTCTTTTTAGACTCATGGACAGCTCTTTTTATATTGTGCCATCCATCGTTCTTTTCTTTGTTCTGTTCATCTGGGTGTTGTTCCGATTCCTCAAAGGCATTTCGATTATTCTGGACGTCTATCCACCCAAAGTATATGCGGTCGGACTTTTCTCGATTATTGGCGTGCTCGCGTGTCTGTATTTCTATCTGGATCATACCCAGTCCGCCTCAGTATATATGACCTTTTGGTACAATGATTTGCTTAGCCGCGGACACTAAATGTACTTATCGAAGCTTGAAATAATCGGCTTCAAATCGTTCGCGCAGAAAGTAACCCTTGCGTTCGATAGTGGTATCTCTGCGATTGTGGGACCGAACGGGTGCGGGAAGACGAACATCGTGGACGCAATTCGGTGGGTGCTTGGTGAGCAGCGTTACAGCGCGCTGCGTTCGGAAAAAATGGAAGACGTTATCTTCAATGGAACGAAGAACCGCAAGCCTCTCGGCATGGCAGAGGCATCGCTCGTCATCGAGAACAACAAAGGCATTCTTCCCTCCGATTACACGCAAGTAACGATCGGTCGTCGAGTGTTCCGCTCGGGTGAAAGCGAATATCTTCTCAACAAAGTTCCGTGTAGACTTAAGGATATTCTCGATCTTTTCATGGATACCGGCATGGGCGCTGACGCGTATTCCGTGATTGAGCTGAAGATGATTGAGACGATTTTAAGCGATAAAACGGACGAGCGGCGACGTTTGTTTGAGGAAGCTGCCGGCGTTACGAAGTACAAGCATCGCCGCAAAGCCGCGTACAGAAAACTTGAGGCGGTGCAGGCAGACCTGGTTCGCGTGAACGACATTGTTGCTGAAGTACAAAAAGCGGTCAACTCACTCGAACGCCAGGCGAAGAGAGCTGAACAGTACAATGATCTAAAGATGAAGCTCCGTGCTTTTGAGATTGATTTGATGGAGCGGGAGTACGCGCAGCTTATTAGCCGTATCAAGCCGCTGGAGGAAAAACTTGCCGAAATGGCTTCCAGTCGGGAGAAAATCGACGTCGACCTTTCACAGGAAGAATCCCGCTTCGAAGAACTTCGTGCGTCGATGAATGATGTGGAGAAGCGGCTCGCCGAAGCGCAGCGCGACGTGAGTTTGCACATGGAAAAAGTGAACCGCATCGAGCAGAAAAACCTCGTCGCTGCGGAGCGGACGAAGGCGTTGCAGAACAACATCACGCGCTACGAAAAAGAGAAAGAAGAATTGTGGACGGAGAAAGCCCGTCTTGAAGAGTTAGTTGTAGCGCTTGGCCAGCAGGCCGGCGACATCAAATCCCAACAAGAGCACATCGATGCAGAGCTTGAAAAGTGCCGGGCAGAACTTGCCGACGCGAATCAACGACTCGAAGCAAAGAAGTCGGAGCTGAAATCGCTCAACGACAGGACGATTGAGCTCGTTCATGCAATTGCTGAGAAACAAACCGAGCAGGATAAGCAAAAGGGACGAGTCGAAAACTTGAATGGTCGGGCTTCGCACGCAAAAGAAGAAACCCAAGTTTACGAAGAAGAGCTTGTACGGCTTGCAAAAGAAATCGAACAACTTACCTTTGAAGATAAGCAGATGCGTCGTGCGTTCTCTGAAGCTGAGGTGAAATACTACGACGCGGAGAAGAGCAAGAAAGAGCTTCAAGAAAAGTTGGAAGCATTGCAGCGCGAGGAAATGGAGCTGCTCGGAGAAGTCCAGCGTCGTACTGCACGGAGTGATTTCTTGAAAGGTTTGATTGAAAGCCGCGAGGGCATTTCTGAAAGTGTCCGGTTCCTTTCAACAACCGATCGCTGGAAGAAGTCTTCGCAGCGCTTGACAGTTGCTGACGCAGTTCACGCCGAAGACCGATACGCGTCGGCGATTGAATCTGCTCTTGGTGAGTATGCGAACCTCCTCATCGTTAATTCGTTTGAAGAAGCGGAGCAAGGGATTGCACTCTTGAAGGAAGAGCAAAAGGGAAAAGCAACATTTGTTTGTCTTGACCGTTTGCCTCGCGTGCAAAGTCGTTATTTGCTCCCTGACGAACCGGGTATTCACGGTTGGGCAATTGACCATGCGAAATTTGATTCTGCTTATGAGCCTCTCTTCAGATTTTTGCTCGACCGTGTCTTGATTGTTGAAGATGCGATAATTGGCAAAAATATTTCTTCACGCTTCAGCGGCATCCGTTGCGTTACGCTCGAAGGGGAATCCTCAACGAGTGTTGGCGTTACGCGTGGCGGCAGCAAACGGCAGGACGAAGGCGGCGTCATAGGGAAGCAAAATCAAATTGACCTGCTTCAGCGCGAAGCACGGACATTCAGCGCAAAGCTTGACGCACTGAAGCTGCTGCGAGAAGAAGTGAACACTCAGCATGAGGCGATTCAGCTCAAATCATTCACGGACTCTGTGAAGAACATTGAAAAGGAGATGAATGGTATTGAGATGCGGATTGCCCAGCTTGAGTTCGAGCGGAAGCGTGCAAACGACATCATCGCAAAGAACAAGGAAGAAATTGATACACTGCAGAAGGAGGGGGAAGAGCTTCAAACCATAATTGCCAACGCTGCGCCTGAATTAGAGAGGCTGCGTGAGGAAAAAGCCCTTGTTGAGCGTAATGTCGGTGGCGCAGTGCAGGAACGTGAGTCGCTGGAGGCAGATTTCAACGAGCGCTCGAAGACAGTCAACGAACTCGAGATTCGATCTGTGCAGTTGAAAGGCTCGCTGCAAAACGCGGAGAATGAGCTTCAACGCAGCAAAGAAATGATCATGAACATTGTTGTAACAGTAGAGAAGCGTGACGCGGATATTCAATCTTCACAACAAGATATGACATTGACGAATTCATCCGTTGATGAGAACGCAGCGCTGCTTGCGACGTTGATGCAAGAATTGAGTGTGCTGGATACCCGCAAGCTGAATGTTGAGCAGGAGAATATGCACATTCGCGAGGAAATGCATCGCATTCAATTGAAGATAAAGGATGAACGCCGCTCGCACGACGACACGCTGAACGTTGTGCACGACCTTGAGCTGAAGATTGCCGACTTGAAAGCAAAAGTCGAACACCTTAAAGAGAAGGCGTTCACGGAATTTGAGATGGAGCTTGAATTAAAGACGTATCCCGACGAAGAGTTCGTTGATTTCGCCGCTCTCCGTGAGGAGATTCAGCACTTTCGTGACAAAATCAAATCACTCGGTAATATCAACTTTGCGGCGTTTGAGGAATACACGCAAGAGAAACAACGCTTCGAGTTTCTCACAACGCAGCGCAATGATTTGATAGAGGCTGAAAAAACATTGCTTGCGACGATCGAGGAAATCAATACGACGGCGCAACATATGTTTATGGAAACGTTCGAAAAGATTCGCCGGAACTTCATTGAAACGTTCAAGAGCTTGTTTGATCCGGGTGATGAGTGCGACCTGAAGCTGGAAGAAGGCGTCGACCCGCTTGAGGGAGCCATCGATATTATCGCGAAGCCACGCGGCAAACGCCCGACGTCAATTCATCTTCTTTCCGGCGGCGAGAAAACGCTCACTGCGACTGCACTGTTGTTTGCAATTTATCTCGTGAAGCCAAGCCCGTTCTGCATCCTGGACGAGGTTGATGCGCCGCTTGATGACGCGAACATCGACCGCTTTGCGCGCATTATCCGCAAGTTCTCGGACAACACACAGTTCATCGTTGTTACGCACAACAAGCGAACGATGGAAGCTGCGAACGCACTCTACGGCGTGACGATGGAAGAGGAAGGTGTGTCGAAGCTGGTCACTGTTCGGTTCAATCAAGCTTCGCAAGTGCAGTCGGCGGTGGTATCGGGATGACGCTGTCATTCTGAACGGAGTCCCGATTGCTTTTCAAATCGGGACGGAGTGAAGAATCTCATTCTCTCTCTGAGATAGGTTCTGGATTCTTCGCCCCGCCAAAAGAAGGCGGGACTCAGAATGACAAGTCAAAAGCAGACATGACTCTGAAAGTTTTCATTGACTTTGATGGAACGATAACGAAGCAGGATGTTGGCAATGCGTTCTTCAAGGAATTCGGCGGCGAGAGCTGTACTGAGTACATTGCCGAATACAAAAGCGAGAAAATTTCAGCAAAGGAATTATTCCGTAAGGAAGTAGCGGCAATAGGATTGCTTGATGAGAAGAAGGCGAAAAAGTTCTTACATCACCAGACGCTTGATGGGAGTTTCAAAGGGTTCGTTGGGTATTGCCGTTCTCATAACATTGAATTTCACGTCGTCAGCGACGGGCTTGATTATTACATCGAAGAGATTCTGAAGCATCATGGTATCGAAGGCGTTTCGTTTTTTTCGAATCGGTTAGAGGTTCTACCGGCCGAAAACGGTTTTGCCAAACTCACAATCGCTTTTCCGTTCGATGATGCCGACTGTACTCGTTGTGCCTGCTGCAAGCGTAACATCATGCTGACGAAATGCGGCGAAGACGACATCAGTGTGTACATCGGCGAAGGTTATTCCGACAGATGTCCGGTACAATATGCGGACATTGTTTTTGCGAAGGATGAATTGCAGAAGTTCTGTCAGCAGAAAAATATATCCTACTTCCTTTACAACTCATTTGATGATGTTGTGAAACGATTAGAGGAACTTCTTGCAAAGAAGCGGCTGAAGCCGAGGAGAGAGGCGGAGATGAAGAGAAGGGAAGCGTTTGTGAGAGAATAAAGCGTCATTAGTCAGTAGTCATTGGTCATTAGTGATAGAAAAGCAGATGGCATGCAAATGATTAATTGACTGATAAACATTCGTCAATCCACAATCTTCAATCGTCAATCAAAGAGATGTCTTCGCAAGACGACGATTTCCGAAAACTGGTTTTCAAGTATCGCAGTTACGCGCCAATTCCATTCTTGGTGGTGATGGTGTGGAAAGCAGAACCATCCATCCCAAGTATGATTGCTGGATTTCTGATTGCGGCGCTTGGCGAAGCGCTTCGCTTCTGGGGCGTTTCAATTGCAGGAAGCGAGACGCGGACAACAGGGACTGTTGGTGGAACGTATTTGATAACGAACGGTCCGTTTGCGTACGTTCGCAATCCGTTGTACGTTGGCAACATGTTGTTGTACGCAGGCGTCGGCGTGATGGCGATGGCGCTTTTCCCGTGGTTGCTCATTATTGCTGTTGTGTGGTTCTACATTCAGTACACGCTCATCGTTTCGAAAGAGGAAGAGTATTTGACTGAGCGTTTCGGTAAAGAGTATGATCATTATTGCCGGTATGTGAGTCGTTTTCTGCCACGACTCGGCGCGTACGTTCCGCCGAATCCGCCACCGAAGCGGGTAAGCACAAGAGAAGGGTTTGCATCGGAACGACGAACGCTGCAGGCGATTGGACTGGTGACGTTGTTGATTGTGGTGATTTATGTTTTGCGAAACTGAGCCGAATCCGCCACCGAAGCGGGTAAGCACAAGAGAAGGGTTTGCATCGGAACGACGAACGCTGCAGGCGATTGGACTGGTGACGTTGTTGATTGTGGTGATTTATGTTTTGCGAAACTGAGCTCGAACTTGTCATTCTGAACCCTTCGGCTTCGCTCAGGGTAAACTCCGCGGAACGAAGTGAAGAATCCACATTTTTGAATTCATACAACGGCTTTGGGATTCTTCGCCCCGCCAAAAGAAGGCGGGACTCAGAATGACAATGCGCGTGATGATGATTGCGGGCGAGGCTTCGGGCGACCTGCACGGCTCGGGTGTTGTACGTGAGTTGAAGAAACGAATGCCAAACGTCGACATCTTCGGCGTTGGTGGCGACAAAATGAAGAGCGAAGGCTTGGACATTGTGTATCACATCTCCAGGCTTTCGTTCATGGGGTTTGTGGAGGTTGTGAAAAACATCTCTGTTATCAAAGAAGTTGAGCGGAAGCTCGAAGCGCTCCTTGAAAGCCGTCGTCCTGATGTTGTGGTCCTGATTGACTATCCGGGGTTCAATCTTCGCTTTGCGAAGAAGGTGAAGCAGCACAACATCAAAGTTCTTTATTACATCAGTCCGCAAGTGTGGGCGTGGCATAAAAGCCGTGTAAAGAAAATGCGAACCCTCGTGGACAGAATGAACGTTGTCTTCCCGTTTGAAGTTGAGATTTATGAGAAGGAAGGCATCAACGTAGAGTTCGTCGGACACCCGCTTGCGGAAAGGATCGGTTCGAGTGTAAGTCGGGACGAGTTTTTTAGAAAGAATGGATTCGATTCAACGAAGAAACTGCTCGGACTTTTGCCGGGAAGTCGTAAACAGGAGATTGAAAAGATTTTTCCGGCGATGGTTGAAACTGCAACGCGAGTACAGAAAGAAATTGGAGTTCAGCTTGCAGTCGGCGTTGCACCGAATCTCGACGCCGGGTTTCTGAAATCGTTCGCACATCAAGCGAGCGCGATAAAGTTCGTCGAGCATGCGACGTACGATTTGATGGCGCATGCTGATGCCGCAATCGTAACGTCAGGGACTGCCACGCTTGAAACGGGTTGGTTCGGAACCCCGATGGCGGTTGTGTATAAGACCTCGCCAATTACATACACGATCGGAAAAGCACTCGTCGGTGTTCCGTTCATCGGACTCGTGAACATTGTAGCCGGGGAGAAAGTCGTGCCTGAGTTTGTTCAGCACGAAATGTCAGTTTCACGTCTTTCAGCCGAGATGAGAAAACAGTTGACAGATGAGGCGTACGCGAACGGCATGCGCGAGAAACTTTGTCTGATCAAGACAAAACTTGGTGGACCAGGGGCGTCAGCAAAAGTCGCTGAGGGGATAATTGAATTGGGAGAGAGTACATGAAATTGATTTCAGGAAAGTTTTCCCTTTTAGCCTTTTTCCTTTTTCCTTTTTCCTTGTTTATCGGTTGCGGCCCTTCAACTGAAACGACAAAGACTGAAACGACAACTCCGACCGTCGCAACGAAAGAAATGCTTTATCAGCGTGGACATCAGCTTTATCTCCAACAACGTCTTGACAGCGCACAGGCTCTGTTGAGCCAAGCAGTTGCGATGGATGCGTCGTACAAGGATGCAATTACCGACCTGGCGCCGTTACATTATGACCTCGCCATGCGTTCCGGTGCAGCAAAGAACAAGAACGATCTCCTTCGGAAGTCTCGTGATTACTACGTCAAGCTTGAGACGCTTGGTGCGAAAGAGCCTGATACGTACGAGCGGCTCTGTGAACTCGCGAACATGCTGAACGATGACAAAGCGTTCTTGAAGTATGCAAAGAAAAACGCTGAAGCATATCCGTACGACAGACAGTTTTACAACTTGAGCGTCGCCTACTTCAATGTCGAAGACTACAATAATGTCATCAAAGTCTGCAAGGATGCGATTGAGAAGCTCAAACTCTCGCCATTCATCGGAACGTACTATCGTCAGCTTGGCAGGGCGTACATGAAAATTGACCGTGACCAGACTGCGGAGAAGACGTTCTACAGCGGGCTTGGCGTGATAGATTCGCGTATGGCTGAGATGCGAAAGAACAATCCTGACTACAAGAATTCGAATGATTATTCCCGACTGAAAGACGACAACATTGGGATTCTCATTTCGCTGAAGAACCTTCACACGACATACAAGGCGATGGATAAGCTGGAGGATGTGGAGAAGAAGCTGAAGGAGTTGGGACGGTGAAGATTGTCATTAGTCATTTGTCATTGGTCATTAGCAAAGAAAACGCTGAATGCATACCAATGACTAATGACGAATGACCAATGACGAACCGCTTATGAAACTGCTTCTCCCTTTTTCGTGGCTGTACGCTTTTGCAACGCAACTGCGCAACACCTTGTTCGATTGGGGAGTGTTGAAGTCTGAAAGCGTAGGCGTTCCGGTTATCTCCGTTGGAAATCTTACGGTTGGCGGAACAGGAAAGACGCCGCTCACTGAATATATCGTCAAGTATCTGCTTGAGCAGAAGAAGCGTGTCGCAGTCGTTAGTCGAGGTCACAAGCGGAAGTCGAGCGGTGTCGTGGTTGTATCGGATGGAAAGAAGTTGCTCGCGAATGCAGAGCAAGGTGGCGATGAGCCTGTGCAGATTGCAACGAAATTTCCAGAGGCAATTGTCGTCGTTGGAGAGAAAAAAGTGCAGGCAGCGAAGCAGGCTATGCAGCTCGGTGCCGAAGTGATTCTGTTGGACGATGGGTTCCAACATCGCTATTTGAAAAGAGATTTGGATATCGTCGTTATAGATTCGACGAGTGACATCACGAATGATTCTGTTCTTCCCGCCGGGAGATTGCGTGAGTCACTTTCAGGCATGCGGCGAGCGAATGTGGTTGCGTTCTCGAAGTTTGGTGAAACTGTTCTTTCCATGCCTGACGGCAGGCAGGCACAATTCACTCTTGACTCAAAACTTCGTCAGTATTTCTCCGGCTCATTTGTCAAGTACCGTTATAGAATACAGGATACTCGACGGGCGAATGATGACGGCTCTGCTTCGCTTGATGTTGTGAGAAGGATGAGCTTGCTTGCGTTCAGCGGCATCGGAAGACACGGGGCGTTCATTCAGGGTTTGGTGAAAAGCGGATTTGTCTCGCTCACCGACATGAGGTTCTCAGATCATCACGCCTATGCAGAAGCAGATGTCGCAACGATCGCGTCGTTTGCGAAAGCAATGAATGCTGATGCGTGTATCACAACGGAGAAGGATATCATCCGGCTTCGCTCGAACAATGAACTCGCTCAAAAGCTTTTCGGCGAGATTCCGGTGTTCTATCTGAAAATCGAGGTAGAAATTCTTGGGGGCAAAGAAATTTTTCATACACTCATCGACAATTGTCTAAGGGGAGACGATACATAATGGTCATTGGAATTACTGATACACTCAACAAAAAGATCGATTTCTACATCTCGTGGCTTCGCAAAGTTGCCCGTGATGCGGAAATCATCAAACTCTCGCACGAAGCAAAGAATGCGAAGGACCTAAAGAAGTGCGACGGCATCATTCTTAGCGGTGGCGGCGACATTCATCCGAAGTTCTACGGTCGTGAAGATTATCTGAAGCTCGTACATGATGATGTGAACGAGAAACGTGACGAGTTCGAATTCAAGATTGTGAAAGACGCGTTGAAGAAGGGAATGCCGATTCTCGGCATTTGCCGCGGTATGCAAGTGTTCAACGTTGCGCTTGGCGGCTCGATGATTCCTGATGTTGAACGTGAAGGCCATAAGAATCATGCGAAGACGAAAGAAGGGAAAGATCGTCGGCACAAAGTTGAAATCGAAAAGGGAACAACACTCCATTGGATTGTCGAAGCGACGAAGGGTGACGTCAACACCGCGCACCATCAAGCCGTTGATGTGATTGCTGATGGATTGAAAGTAGCGGCGAAGTCGCCGGATGGAATTGTCGAAGCCCTCGAGTGGGAAAAGAGTGAAAGTAAAGCATTCCTTCAACTGGTGCAATGGCATCCGGAACGGATGGAAGATTTTGGAAATCCGTGTTCGCGGAACTTGCTTGAGCATTTTGTGCTGGCGGTCGCGTCGAAGAGCGATTGAGTCATCGAATTATTTGTTCATTGCAAAACAACGAGTGTCGCGATTGTTGGCAGGTTTCTTTCGCCACTCCGTGGCTCGGGGTCAGGGTTTGTTTGTCCCACGGCTTGCGCCGTGGGTTAAAGTCTTTCGCCACTCCGTGGCTTAGAGCGAAATGGCATTCTTCTCCACATGTAGCGCCGGAGGCGCTAAAGAATTTAGCCCATTGCAGAGCAATGGGTTTCTGAGGAAGGAATTATCGGGAGCCACGTAGTGGCGAAAGAATTCTTCAGGCGAGTAGGGTGTTGAATCAAAAACGCATCGGCGGATTGACATGCGTCGGGATAAACTCCGTGGTGGCACCGCTTTTCAGGCGCGATCCGCCAGAGGCGGACGAAGCGAAGTCCCGCCAAAAGAGGGCGGGATAAACTCCGCCCGAAGCAGCCCGATCCCCGTGAGATAGCTTGAGATTGACAAAGACTGTGTGAGAAGTGCTGAACAATTCTTCACGAGTTGCGCGGATTTTTGAATTCACTATCTCACGGGGGGAACGCCCGGATAAAGCATTGCGGACTTCGGATTGACGATTGTGGATTGAACAGAGAGTGGATTCCTGCCCGCGGCAGGGAGGCTTCACTCCGTTCAGAGTGACAAGACAAAAGATTTTTTCTCTCACGTTCACGTTAGAAATACATCACGAAGGAAAAATGACAATGGCAAAATATGTTTATGTGTTCGCCAATGGAAAAGGCGAAGGCACCGCAGCAATGAAAGGTCTGCTCGGCGGCAAGGGGGCAAACCTTGCCGAGATGACGAACATCGGTCTGCCGGTTCCGGCGGGCTTCACCATCTCGACGGAAGTGTGCACGTACTATTATGCAAACAAAAGGACATATCCGAAGTCGCTGAAAGGCGAGGTTGCGAACTCGCTGAAGAAGGTAGAGAGGATGATGGACGGAAAACTCGGTGATCCGAAGGATCCGCTGCTCGTCTCTGTTCGCTCCGGCGCTCGCGCTTCCATGCCGGGAATGATGGATACAATTCTAAACCTCGGCATGAATGACAGTGTTGCTGAAGGCTTGGTAATGAAAACAAATAACCCACGCTTCGTGTACGATTCATATCGCCGGTTCGTGCAAATGTATGGCGACGTTGTGCTTGGCTTGAAGCCGGTGCACAAAGATGAGATTGACCCGTTCGAAGTAATCATCGAAGAGAAAAAGAAGTCGAAAGGAGTTCATCTCGATACAGAGTTGGATGCGGATGACATGAAGGAACTTGTCAGTCTCTTCAAGAATGCAATTAAGGAAAAGACAGGTCACGACTTCCCGCAGGAACCGATGGCGCAGTTGTGGGGTGCTATCGGTGCGGTGTTTGGCTCATGGAATAATGATCGTGCAATTGCCTATCGCAAGATGTACGACATTCCCGAATCGTGGGGAACTGCAGTGAACATCCAATCAATGGTGTTCGGCAACATGGGAGAAGATTCGGGAACAGGTGTTGCGTTTACGCGTGATGCCGCAACGGGCGAAAATGTGTTCTATGGTGAGTACCTGATGAACGCGCAGGGCGAGGATGTGGTTGCCGGTACACGCACGCCGCTTCCGATCTCGCAACTCGGTGAACAAAATCCGAAAATTTACAAGCAGCTTGACGCCATCCGCAAAAAGCTTGAGAAGCATTATCGTGATATGATGGATATCGAGTTCACGATTCAACAGGGGAAGCTGTACATGTTGCAGTGCCGCGTCGGGAAACGAACAGCATTTTCTGCAATCAAGATTGCCGTAGATATGGTGAGCGAAAAACTCATCTCCGACAAAGAGGCATTGCAACGCATCGAACCAGATCAATTGAATCAACTCCTTCGTCCTGTGTTTGATCTCAATGACAAATCGGCGGCGGTGAAGGATGGTCGCCTTATTGCGAAAGGATTGAATGCAGGTCCAGGCGCGGCAACCGGACGAGTTGTGTTCAACGCTCCTGATGCTGAAGAGTGGAAGAAGCGTGGTGAAGCTGTGATCCTCACTCGCATCGAAACATCTCCTGAAGACATCAAGGGAATGGATGCGGCGGAAGGAATTCTCACTGCACGCGGTGGTATGACATCGCACGCAGCGCTCGTTGCGCGACAGATGGGTAAGGTTTGCGTTGCAGGCTGCGCGTCATTGAATATCGATTACTCAACACACACGATGTCGGTGAACGGAAAGGTTATTAAGGAGGGAGACTGGATTTCGCTTGATGGAACAACCGGCGAGGTCATCGAAGGAAAAGTCGCAACGAAACCTTCGGAAGTGTTGCAGGTGTTGATTGACAAATCGCTCGATCCGAAAGAGGCTCCGATTTATCAAGAATATAAAAAGATCATGGCGTGGGCGGACATGTATCGTCGCATGAACGTTCGCACGAATGCCGACCAGCCCGACCAATCGTCAAACGCGGTTGCTTTTGGTGCTGAAGGTATCGGTCTCTGCCGCACTGAGCACATGTTCTTTGGCGAAGGCAAAATTGGTCCGATGCGCGAGATGATTCTGGCTGATACGGTTGATGACAGAAAGCGTGCCCTTGCTAAACTGTTGCCGTTGCAGCGCGAAGACTTCGAAGGAATTTTTGAGGCGATGAACGGACGGCCCGTTACCATTCGTACCATCGATCCGCCGTTACACGAGTTCGTTCCTCATGAAGAAGCTGCACAGCGTGCGCTTGCCCGGCAGATGGGCATCAGTTACGAGAAAGTCCGTCAGCGAGTGGAAAGCTTGCACGAGTTCAACCCGATGCTCGGCTTCCGCGGCTGTCGCTTGGGAATTATCTTCCCTGAAATTACTGAGATGCAGTCACGCGCAATCTTTGAAGCGGCGGCGAGTGTTCAATCACGCGGAATAAAAGTCGAGCCTGAAATCATGATTCCTCTTGTGGGCAACGTGAAGGAGTTGGCGAACCAAGAAAAGATCGTTCGTCGCGTTGCTGAAGAAGTGATGAAAGAAAAAGGCGTGAAGCTGAACTATCTCGTTGGAACAATGATTGAAGTTCCGCGTGGTGCGTTGACTGCCGATGAAGTTGCGAAGGTTGCAGAGTTCTTTAGCTTCGGGACGAACGACTTAACGCAGACAACGCTTGGCGTCAGCCGCGATGATGCGGGACGATTCTTGATTCCTTATGTTGAAATGGGAATTTACGATAAGGATCCGTTTGAAGTTCTTGACCGCGTTGGTGTTGGTTCGCTCATGAAGACGGCGGTTGAAAAAGGTCGCAGCGTTCGTCCAACATTGAAAATCGGAATCTGCGGTGAGCACGGTGGCGAACCGTCGAGCGTCGAGTTCTGTCATCAAATCGGTTTGAATTATGTAAGCTGCTCGCCATTCCGTGTGCCTATTGCAAGACTTGCCGCTGCACGTGCGGCGTTGGCGGATAAAAAGTCGGTTGCTTCCAAGGCGAGGGTCTTAAAAGTAGCATACGTGAAAATGAAAACAAAGGCGAAGACCAAGAAGCGACGTTAGATTATGTGCGGGGGCGACCCGTTAGGTCGCCCCTGCATGTTGTTGATGTGTTTGGATATTGAATTCACAGTCAGGAGTAAAACTCTCTATGAAACTTTCGGATTTTCGTTATCCACTTCCGAGAAACTTAATAGCAAAGTATCCGGCGAATCCACGCGATACATCCCGCTTGATGGTGTTACATCGTGCGGATGAATCCATCAAACTGCACGATGAGTTTCACGAGATTACGCAGTACTTCAAAAAGGGAGATTGCCTCGTTATCAACGAGACAAGGGTGTTTCCTGCCCGGCTCTTTGGTCGTAAGGAAAAAACGAACGCGCAGATTGAAGTGTTTTTGCTGCGGGAATTGAACAAAGAAGAAAACATATGGGATGTTATCGTTGATCCGGCGCGCAAAGTCCGCATCGGGAACAAGATTTTCTTTGATGATGGGAAGTTGTGGTGTGAAGTCATCGACAACACAACATCACGCGGTCGAACGGTGCGCTTCAATGTTGAAGGTGATCTGTTCAAGATTATCGAGCGCATTGGACGCATGCCGCTGCCGTATTACATCAAGCGCGACCCGACGGAGAAAGACAAAGAAACATATCAAACGATCTTTGCTCGTGTCACTGGGGCGGTTGCCGCACCGACTGCGGGACTTCATTTCTCGAAGCGAATCTTTACAGCGTTGAAGAAGAAAGGTGTCAACATAGTTCCGGTTGTTCTTCACGTTGGACTCGGCTCGTTCCGTCCCGTTGAAGTTGAGGATTTGTCGAAGCACAAAATGGATTCGGAGTATTATGACATTTCCGAAGAGACCGCGCACATCGTCAACAAATCTATAGATAGCAGGGGCAATGTGTTCGTTGCAGGAACAAGCACGTGTCGTGCACTTGAGTCGAGTGTAACAACGGATGGACACCTGAAGAGCAACAGAGGCTGGACTGACAAGTTTATCTTTCCGCCTTACGAGCTGAAGATTACCGACCGTTTGATTACAAACTTCCACATGCCCGAGTCAACGCTGCTCATGCTCGTCTCTGCGTTTGCGGGCCGCGACTTTGTTATCAAAGCTTACAAACGTGCAATCAAAGAAGGAATGCGCTTCTACAGCTACGGCGATGCGATGCTGATTCTCTGACGCCGTCTACGCGAGAATCTAAAAAGAGCGACCACGGATTTACACGGATTATTTTTTTTGTGAATGTCCTGGCGAGAGGAAGTATTTCTATCGCGAGTGATACTCTGTGAAATCCGTGGTTTAAGTTTTTTTGTTTCGGTTGGTTCTCAACTGTGTGTTGCAAAGGAATTGCTGTGTCACATTGGGCTTGCCCTGAATGAAAATCCTGCTGCTGGTTCTTCTGAACGTTGCAGTCATCGGGACGTTTGTTTATCTCTTCCGCAAAAAAAATCTTCTCTCCTACTTTAGCGACGGGCGCTGGTGGCTGACGTGGCTCTCCATCGCCGTCATCACGTTGATGGACGAGCTGACGTCCATCTTTTACGCACCAAGTGAAGCGCACCGGTTTATCGGATCACATGCGATTGCGTTTATTGCAGTCACCTCGTTGCTCATGCGCTTTCTCTCCACGCGCATGGTGGAGATTGCAGAAATTCTTGAGCATCACAAGATTCGCGGCGGCGGCGTGTATTCGTTTTCCTATCTCGTGATGGGACCAACACTTTCGTTCATCGCAGTATCTTCCATCCTTGTTGACTACGTCCTCACCGCATGTATCTCAACAGTCAGTGCTGTGGAGAACGGACTCACGTTCATCGACCTCACACAGCCCGAAAAACTCTTTCTCCAGTTTGCAATTGTGTGGGGTATTGCAGGCTTGAACATCCTTGGCGTGAAAGAAAATGCCCGCTTCACGTTCGGCATTTTCTTTATCGTAGCAGTTGTGCTGTTGTCGCTGCTTGCTTCCGGTTTGTACGAAGCAACGCCGGAATCGTGGCACCAGATTGGGCAGGGCTTTACACACTCCTCACAGAAAACGTATGATGGCGGATTATTCGGAGGGTTTGCCTTCATTATCGTTGCGATTTCGGGATGTATTCTCGCGTATTCCGGCATTGAGTCCGTTGTGCAAACGGCCGGACTTGTGAAGAGTTGGAAGGATATTGGCAAAGCGTACATCTTTCTTGCCGTGACGACGGGAATTTTTACGCCATTGATTTCTATGCTTGTCCTTAGTTCAGGACTCAATCCTGCCGAGCACGAAACAGATTTGATTACCCAGTTTGCTTCGATGCTGAACGGACAATGGTTCGGCTGGACTGTTGGGGCAATCGCAAGCATCGCCTTGATTATGGCAGTGAACACTGCATACGTTGCATCGAGCGAACTCCTTGAACGTGTCGCGCATCGCTACAACTTTCACTGGATCATCAAGACGAACAGGCGTCAGTCGTTGTACCGCGTTCACCTGCTGAGCGCAGTCTTCTTCTCCATCATCATTCTTATCACTGAGGGTAGCCAGAAAATTCTGGCGGAAATGTATGCACTCGGCTTGGTTGCCAGCTTCTCTATCAACATGGGAAGTCTGTTGTTCTATCGTTACTTCAAAGGAACAAAAGAGATTCGCGCGTATAACACGTCCCGTTTTGGTACGCTTATTCTGTTTGTCATTCTTGCCGGATGCTTCACATATCTTGCGATGACGAAGCCGTATGGTGTCGGCTTGTGGGCAGGTGCGACGGTTTTCTTTCTCTCGGTGGGATTGGTTGTCGCGAGGAAACGTCGGCCTGAAAAGAAAGAGATTGAAGAAACCGATACGCCGATGGAGATGATTCTCCATTTAGCAGAAGCTCCTGGTGACAAGATTGATGTGTACTTCAAACGACCGAACGAAGAAGCAGGAACGGCTGACCCGTCGGTCGCGTACATCAGTTTCTATTCACCGCGAGCAGGCATCCCGCCGCGTGTCGGAGCAAACCATTTCCGCTTCGCAATGAGGGGGCAAACGTTGTTCGATAGCATCACCGAGTTGTTGTACGTTTTCAAATACGAGCTTTCCCACAAGCATATAACATTGCATTTCGGCTGGCCCCTGTCGTCGTGGATTGATCGTATGTCTATTGGCGTGATGATGTTTAGCATTATGAAACTGCCGAAGGAATTTCCTGAATTCAACTTTAGCATAGATTATTTTGGGAAGAAGAATACATAATGTCGGCGTTGTCATTCCCGCGGGTGGACGCGGGCTGCGCATGCTTGCCCGTCCGACAGGCGGGGGCAGAACTCTTCCGAAGCCGTTCTTACTGCTGAACGGCAAGCCAATTCTTCAGTATTCTATTCAAGCTTTCGAATCACGTAAATCTGTAAACGAGATTGTGATCGTTGTTCCCGAAGACCAAGTGAGAAGAGCGGAGGAACTTATCAAGAAAGCACGTTTCAAAAAAGTCTCGCACGTTGTTATTGGTGGAAGCGAGCGGCAACATTCTGTCCGCAACGGATTGTTATCGTTTGATAAAGAGCCGGAGATTATTCTTGTTCACGATGCTGTTCGACCATTCGTGACTGCTGAAGTCATCAACAAGGTCGTCGAAGAGAGTGAAAAGTACGGGGCTGCGGTTGTTGGTGTGCGGGTGAAAGATACAGTCAAGCTTGGAGAAGAGGGGTTCTACAAAAAAACACTCGACCGTAACAAGTTGTGGGCTGTACAAACACCGCAGGGATTTCGATTCGAGATTTTGAAGCGGGCACACATTGCCGCGCAACGAACGGCGTTTCTCGGAACTGATGAAGCGTCGCTTGTCGAGCGGTTGAGAATTCCTGTGAAGATTGTTGAAGGGGATTATCGCAACATCAAGATTACAACGGACGATGATTTGAAGTTGGCGGAGATGTTGCTCGGGTAAATCGCAGTGGAGTAATGGAGTATTGGAGTGATGGAGTTGTGGTTGGAAAAGTTTTTGGAGTTCACAGAGTTCGTAGAGTTTATAGAGTTAAACAACAGGGTTCAAGGTTCAGGAAGGGGTAAGTGTTTAGCGCCGAAACGCCCGGAATATGATTTACGATTGGTGATTGTCAATTCGGAATCGCAAAACAATCTTCAATCAACAATCTCGGACAAAATCCTATTGCAACTGGCAACTGCTTTATCTATATTTTACGGCGTTTGTCTTACAATTCCGGAAGGAAAACCATGATACCTGTCGCCGTAATTGCAATCTTGAGCTACCTTGCTGGCTCAATCCCGACAGCCATCATCGTCGCTCGAGCGTTGAAGGGAATTGATATTCGCCAGCACGGAAGCGGCAATGCAGGCGGCACCAATGTTATTCGCGTGCTCGGTTGGAAAGCTGGAGCGTTTGTTATCGTTTGCGACATAGCAAAAGGATTATTCGCGACGATGGTGATTGCGCGCTTAATGCTTGTGCTTCCGATTGAAAGCAGACCGCCGTTTGATGACTATACGGTTGTTCAGATTATTGCCGGCTGCCTGGCAATGCTCGGGCACATCTGGACGTTGTTTGCAGGATTCAAAGGGGGGAAAGGTATTGCAACGGCTGGTGGTATGCTCATTGGTATTGCACCAATTGAAGTGGCTGTGTCGCTCGGCGTCTTCATGATTGTGTTATTGATTTCGCACTACGTCTCGCTCGGTTCGCTCAGCGCGGCGGCGTCGTTCCCGCTCACCATGGTGTTGCGCGAGAATGTATTTATGGTGGACATTCAAAGCTACCACACGCTTGTTTGGTTCAGCATGGGAATCTCACTGTTAATTATCTATACCCATCGTGCAAATATTCAGCGGTTGCTTAAGGGGACAGAGAACAGAATCCAGCGCATACCGCTCTTCAGCAAAGGGTAGAGTTTCACTAATTGTAGTTCCTCATTATGCGCATTGCCGTCCTTGGAGCCGGTAGCTGGGGAACCGCCCTCGCAATCATACTGGCAAACAATCAGCATCACGTAACACTCTGGTCGCACAAGCAAGAGTACACGGACGACATTCGCGTCAAACGAGAGAACCCCTCATTCCTTCCCGGCATTCAAATCCCTGAAAGTATCGACGCAACAAGCGACCTCGAGGCGACGCTTGCCGATTGCGACATGATTGTCTGCGCCGTGCCGTCACAGTTTCTTCGCAGTGTGATGGTGAAGCTCAAGCATCTTCCGTACGAACGCATCATCGTCGTCAATGTTGCAAAAGGAATTGAGAACGGCTCGCTGATGACGATGTCCGAAATGTTGCATGATGTGATGCCGGACTTGCCACGAACGAGTGTCTCTACGTTATCAGGTCCAAGCCACGCGGAAGAGGTGAGCAGAAAGATTCCAACAACAGTTGTTGCGGCTTCGACAAGTTCGGAGACGGCGAAGATTGTACAGAAAGCATTCATGACGCCGTACTTCAGAGTCTATGCAAGCACAGACTTGAAGGGCGTTGAACTCGGCGGTTCACTGAAGAACGTCATTGCAATCGCTGCTGGAATCGTTGACGGTGCAAGCTTGGGCGATAATACGAAAGCCGCGTTGATGACGCGAGGAATTGCCGAGATCACCCGCATCGGTGTTGCGCTTGGCGCTCATCAACAAACATTCTCCGGTCTCTCCGGAATCGGCGACTTGATGGTAACGTGCATGAGCCGCCACAGCCGTAATCGTTATGTTGGTGTTGAGATTGGGAAGGGAAGGAAGCTGCCCGATGTTCTTTCCGAGATGGTGATGGTTGCCGAAGGTGTTGAGACGACGAAATCCGCGAATGCTCTTGCGAAGAAGGTCGGGGTTGAGGTTCCGATTTGTTCTGAAGTGTACAAGATGTTGTTTGAGGGGAAGGACCCGCGGGAATCTACTTATGATTTGATGACGCGGGATGCGAAGGGGGAGGTGTATTAAAGAAGGAAAACGCATATCATAGGATGTATTCGAACACACAAAAGAGGTGAGCAATGAAAATAATTCAACTGGACATAGATGGCTATCGGTCGCTGAAAAACATCTCATGGAAACCGGGTGATCTTAATGTAATAATAGGACCGAATGGTTCGGGAAAGTCAAACCTTTTGCGCTTTCTTGAATTGATAGCGGTTTCTTCTCAAGGACGTCTCGGAAAATTTGTGCAGACCTTCGGAGGAATGGATGCTCTGCTCTGGGATGGGAAAGCTGAAAAAATTGAATGGACATTGCGCACCTCGCCGATTGAGCAAGGAAGAAGCATGCAACGGGACTCCATGACATATCGAGCGGAGATGGCCCGATTGGGGGCAGGGAGTTTCTATCGAATTCAGCATGAATTGCTTGCGAATTATTACAGAGTGGAATCTCGTCAGAGTGATCAGCCTTTCAAATTCCTCGAACGCTTTGGGCCTACCGCGAAGATTTTTGATGAAAACGAGCATGGGCTTGTTGCCCCAGAGGAATCAGTACCAGATGAAGAAACGCTTCTTTCTATCGCCTCAGGGCCCTTCTTGGCGAACCAATACATTACAAGATTTCAACAAAACCTTTCATCATGGTCAATTTATCACGATGTGCATGTCAATAAAGATGCTCTGATTCGACAGCCTGTAGTTACTCGTTCGGAGAGGACAGTCGATTCTGACGGTCAAAATTTGATAGCAGTGTTGCACACCTTGTACTCGGAAGACCGGGATTTCAAAAAAGATGTTAACTACGCCATGCGTACGGCGTTCGGAGAAGATTTCGATGAGCTTGTTTTTCCTCCTGCCGCCGATCAGAAAGTGCAACTGCGCGTCAGGTGGAAGTCATTGAAACGGGAGCAATCGGCTGCTGATCTCTCTGATGGAACATTGAGGTTTCTTTTCCTTCTTACAGTTCTCGCAAGTCCATCTCCAGCACGTCTCATTGCGATTGATGAACCCGAAGTCGGTCTTCACCCAAGTATGCTACCGATTGTTGCTGAGTATGCAGTTGATGCCGCCATACGGACGCAGGTAATTCTCACGACACATTCTCCCCAATTCCTTGATTCCTTCCGAGACGCTAGTATGACGACTACTGTTACTAAGTGGAAAGATGGTGAAACGGTCCTGCGAACTCTCTCCGGCGATGAACTTGAGTACTGGCTCAAGGAGTATTCCTTGGGAAGCCTCCAACAATCGGGTGAGTTAGAGGAGATGGGATGAAGTTCATCATGTTTTTCGAGGGAGAAACAGAACGAAAGTCCATTCCCTCTTTTATTCAAAGATGGTTGAGCGTTAGGTTGCAAGAAAAAGTTGGAGTTCAGCCAGTACGGTTTAATGGGTGGCCAGATTTATTTGGGGATGTACAGAAAAAAGCATTGATGCATCTGAACGGTCCTCGGTCAAACGAAATTATAGGAGTGGTTTCACTACTCGATCTCTACGGACCGACGTTTTATCCATCTCACTTATCTACGAAGGACGAAAAATACGAGTGGGCAAAGAAGTCAATAGAAGAAAGGGTCTCACATCCAAAGTTCCGGCAGTTTTTTGCAGTTCATGAACTTGAAGCATGGCTGTTGTCGAATCCCGATCTGTTTCCCAAAGGCATCAAGGATGCTCTCGGCGAGGCGTCAAAAGATCCGGAGAATGTGAATTTCATAACACCCCCATCGAAACTCCTTGATAACTTATTCAGACAGCAAATTCGAAAGACGTACAAGAAAGTTTCATACGGAAAACAGTTCTTCGACAAGCTCGATCCTGAAATCGCCTACGGACGTTGCAGCAAACTCAAACAGATGTTGGATTAAGTTCATCCTTCTCAACAAAAATTCCCGCTCAAATTTCTCTGAGCGGGATTTCTTTTACGATCATCGCTGAAGGTTTCCTTCGCCTCGTGTTAGCCCGCGCAGAAGGAAACCTTCATCTCAGATAAACAGCGGCGCCAACACCAGTGTAATCGTGCTCAGCAGCTTAATCAACACGTGAAGTGACGGACCTGCCGTATCCTTAAACGGATCGCCCACCGTATCGCCAACGACTGATGCCTTGTGCGGGTCGGATTTCTTTCCGCCGTACGCGCCGGTTTCGATGTACTTCTTTGCATTGTCCCAAGCGCCGCCGCCGTTGTTGAGAAAGAGCGCCATAAGAATACCGACGATCGTTCCCACCATCAGTAATCCGCCAACAACCTCAGCACCGCTTGCGCCTGTTGCAGGAGAGCCTTGTGCAACGTAGAGCCATTTGAATACCAAACCAACAGTAACCGGTACAACAACAGGAAGAATGCCGGGTATGACCATTTCTTTCAGTGCCGCCTTCGTCGCAATATCAACGCACTGACCGTAATCCGGTTTCGCGGTTCCCTGCATGATGCCGGGGTTGTTACGGAACTGGTCACGCACGTTGTTGATGATTGAGTATGCCGCCCTGCCAACTGCTTTGATTGCAAGAGAGGAGAAGATGAACACAAGCACCCCACCAATCATCGAGCCTACAAACACTTCCGGCTTGTTGAGGTCAATACTACCGGGGAAGCTTGGCATGTACACTTTCACTTCGTCAAGGTACGCGCTAAAGAGGAGGAACGCTGCAAGCGCCGCTGAACCAACTGCATACCCTTTCGTGAGCGCCTTCGTTGTGTTGCCAACCGAATCAAGCCTGTCAGTACGCTCGCGAATCTCATGCGGTTGCTGACTCATTTCAACAATACCGCCTGCGTTGTCGGTGATCGGTCCGAAAGTATCCATTGCAAGAATGTATGCCGCCGTGCCAAGCATACCCATTGTTGCAACCGCGGTTCCAAAGAGTCCTGCGTGTTGCAAGCCCGAATGTTCGCCGAGGAAGTACGCGGAGACAATTGCTGCGGCAATCACAAGCACGGGATAGCCTGTTGATTCCATACCAACCGCAATACCGGCGATGATGTTTGTTGCAGGACCTGTTTGTGAAGCTTCAGCAATTGATTTCACTGGACGGTAGCGGTACTCGGTGTAGTATTGAGTGATGAGAACGAACGCGAACGCGGTAAGCACGCCAATCATTCCGCAGAAAAAGAAATTCAAGTAGTATTCGGAACCAAGCAGCCATCGCGACGCGACAAAGAAACCAACAATGACGAGGACTGACGTCACTGCATAACCGCGATTCAATGCCTTCATCGGGTCTTCGTTCTCGTGTGCTTTTACCGACAGAATGCCGATGATGGATGCGATAATACCAAATGCACGAGCAACAAGCGGGAAGAGCAGCACGCCAAGAATTGTAAGTTCTTGTGACTCAAACACCGCTGCGTTCGCTTTGTACAGCCCTGCCGCAAGAATCATTGCACCGATGTTCTCTGCGGCAGTTGATTCAAACAAGTCGGCACCTCGACCGGCGCAGTCGCCAACGTTATCACCAACGAGGTCAGCTATGACCGCAGGATTACGCGGGTCATCTTCGGGAATTCCAGCTTCAACTTTGCCAACAAGATCAGCACCAACATCTGCGGCCTTTGTGTAAATCCCGCCGCCGAGTTGTGCAAACAATGCAACGAAGCTTGCGCCAAAACCGTAACCAACAATCAACAATGGAATCTTTGTAACATTCAGCGGGTCAACAACTGAATTCGTCACATCGAGGAACCTGACGATGGCGAAGAGTCCCGCAACACCAAGCAAGCTCATCGCAACAACGAAGAAGCCGGAGACCGCGCCGCCGCGAAGAGCAGGCTGTAAAGCGCTGTTCATATCTTTTGTTGCGCCAGCCGCGGTGCGGATGTTCGAGCGAATCGCGACCCACATGCCCATGTAACCAGCCGCAATCGAGCAGAGAGCGCCAAGAATAAACGACAAGGTCGTCCACAATGCAAGTTGCGAAGCAGTTGCAGGATCGTGTTCGTTATGCGCACGGACAAACGCGTACAAAATGTAAATCACCGCCCCAAGCGCAACCGCCAGCGTAAGAATTGTGCGGTTCTGTCGTCGCAAAAATGCTTCTGCGCCGGCTTTGATGGCGTCGGAAATCTCGCGCATCTTCGGCGTTCCGGTGTCGCGCTTCATGACATCCGAAATCAGCCAGCCGGCAAACAGCAAACCGAGAACGCTGATGCCCAGAATCAAATTGAGTTCCATCGACCGGAAAACTCCTTTCAGTAATTGTTGATGATGAGTAAGTAGTGAATAAAAAGACGTTCTCGCTCCTCACAAGCCGTACTTTGTTCTTCACCTCAAGGGACATTGAGAGAAGAAAAAGTTAGAACTGGGGGATGACGCTAATGCGAGCGGATTGCAAATTTAGGTGCGATAAATATATTGAATTTCTCCCACTCTTTCTACTGAATTCTCTTTGTACAATCAACAACCGAAACCGGCAGAGCGGATTGCTAATCCGCTCTACAAGTCAAACGGCGCAACCTTTCGCCTGCCTAACGCGTGTCATTCAACCGACACACCTGCCCGACGAAGTTGTTTTCCAAACGGAGGCGGGTTTTCTTGTACGCCGGAAAATTTCTTTCGCTGCTCCGTAGCTTCAGATGGATATGCTCATATCTTGTCCCACGGCTTCGCCGTGGGATAAATTCTTTCGCCACTCCGTGGCTGCAACACATCTGTGCAAACAAGATTCCCCTCTTGTACCAAAGGGATGCCTTCGGCAAGAAGGACCGTTCCGACCGCAGGTCGGAACGGGGGTGTGTCCGCTCAACGATTCGAACAACGCAGAATTGCTCGCACGCATCTCTCAACTCTATAAACTCAAACAGTCTTTACATGAGAAGCTTTGTCGCCAACATCCAAACCGCAATCAACACCACAACCGCAATCGTCATCCGCACAAGATACCTGTCGAGCAACTCCTTCACCTTCGGACCAAACACAAACAACAACACACCAACAAGAAAGAATCGAACTGCACGTCCAACAAATGTCGCAACAAGAAACGTCGTGAAGTTGATTGCCTGATTGAACCCCGCCGCAAGCGTGAACACCTGAAACGGAATCGGCAAAAAACCGGCGAGCAACAAAGCACTCCACGCATTCGCTCGATATTTTTCCAGCACAACATGAAACGCGTCCGACCAGCCGAACAATGCGAGGGTCTTCATGCCAACTGCATCAAATAACTGAAAGCCGATGTAATAGCCGAGCATCGCGCCAACCGTCGAGCCAAGCGCAACAACAAGCGCGTACCACAACGCCCGCTTCGGTCGCGCAACACAAAGAGGAATCAATAAAAAATCAGGAGCGATGGGGAAAAGAGAAGATTCGACGAAGGCGACAACGAAAAGCGCATAAGTCGAATACGGCTTTTGCGCAAAGCCTTCAATCCAATATTTGAGGCGGTGGAGAAGCTGAGAAATTAGGCTCAAACAAAATCCTACACTTCTTCCTCAGCGAGTGGCTGTCGCTTGAACTTATGATGAAGATACTTGATGATGAGCGGGAGAATGGATAAGAACACGATAGCAATGATGACTAACTCAATGTGCTTCACAACTTCGGGGAACGTGCGACCGAGAAAATAGCCGAGCAACGTCATGCCCAAAATCCAGAAGATAGCACCTACCACGTTGAAGAGAGCGAAGCGCTGGTACTTCATTTCCGCAATGCCTGCGACAACAGGAGCGAACGTGCGAGCGAACGGCATGAACTGCGCCATGATGATGGTGATGCCGCCATACTTCTCATAAAACTCTTTTGTCTTCAGCAAATGGTCTCGACGGAAGAATCGTGATTGCGGTTTATCGAACAGCGCAGGTCCGAGTTTTCGTCCGATGAAGTAGCCGGTTGCGTTGCCGCAGATTGCCGCAACAAGAAGAAGGGGACAAAGAATCGCAATGTTGAGTTCTCCCCGCGCAGCAAACAATCCCGCCGTTACGAGAAGCGAATCTCCCGGAAGAAAAAATCCAACCAGCAATCCGGTCTCTGAAAAGATGATGGCGAACAATCCAATGTAGCCGCCCCACGTGATGATTTCATCGAGGGTGGGAAGTTGAGGTAGCAATGCGAGCAAATCCAATTCGTAAATCCTTAAGAAAAAAATGAAAAAGGTAAAAGAAAAAACGCCTCACGCAAAGACGCTGAGTCGCAAAGAGTCTAAAATTACTTGGCGCCTTTGCGCCTTGGCGTGAGACAAAAGCCATGCACAAGATACGACCTCTCCGCCTTACAGACAAACAAAATCTTCCCGCCCCTTTTGGGCTTGCGGCTTTTGGTGAATGGCTCTATATTGAGAGTGCCTTTCTGCTTGAATAGTAGTCCCTTGTTGTTTCCCTAAACTAAAGGACGGAACAAACCATGTCCACCCTCTTCCGCACAAAAAACCTCGACCAACTCCAACGCGACGCCGATCTCCAAAGTGAAGGGGGCAGACATCTCAAACGTTCCCTCGGCGCGTTTGACGTTGTCATGCTGGGCATTGGCGCAATTATTGGCGCAGGCATCTTTGCAACGATTGGCACGGCAGCGGCTGGTGATTTAGCCCGTCCCGGTGCTGGACCGGCGCTAATTCTTTCCTTCGTGCTTACCGCCATTGCGTGTGGGTTTGCCGCGTTGTGTTATGCGGAGTTTGCTGCGATGGTGCCGATCTCCGGAAGCGCCTACACCTATTCGTATGCAACATTGGGCGAGCTTGTCGCGTGGATCATCGGGTGGGATTTGATTATCGAATATGCCGTGGGAAATGTGGCCGTGGCAATTAGCTGGGCGAATTATTTCAAAACATTCGTGGCTGGCTTCGGCATCATCATCCCGGATTGGATTTCCACCGATTACCGGACGGCGGGAAAGATACCCGGGCTGTTCGAGAGTGCGCCGCACATGTTCGGCGTGCCGATCGTGTTCAATCTTCCGGCAATTGCAATCGTTGCATTGATAACAATCATTCTCGTTATCGGTGTGCGTGAAAGTGCCAGAGCAAATGCGGGTATGGTGGTCATCAAGCTGATCGTTCTTTCCGTCTTCGTGTTTGTGGGATTTCAATACGTGAAGCCTGCGAACTGGACGCCATTTGCTCCCAACGGTTGGGCAGGCGTTCAAGCCGGGGCAGCAATCGTTTTTTTCGCATACATCGGCTTCGATGCAGTGTCGACTGTTGCCGAGGAAGTAAAAAATCCGAAGCGTGATTTGCCAATTGGTATCATCGGGTCGCTTATTGTTTGTACGATCATCTACATAATCGTGGCGGCGGTGTTCACGGGCATCATTCCGTACGACGTTCTCGTGAAAACACTTGCAACATCGCAGGCTGAGCCTCTCACGCTCGCACTGCAGTATGCGAACATCGAGAAGTGGGGAAACTTCTTCGTCGGACTCGTTGCGTTCGGCTCGGTCGTTGCGCACACCGCCGTGCTTCTTGTGTTTCAGATGGGTCAGCCGCGCATCTTTTTCTCGATGTCGCGCGACGGATTGTTGCCTCCGGTCTTTTCCCGGATACATCCGCGATTCCAGACGCCGCATGTGTCGACAATTCTCACCGGGGTTGCCGTCGGCGTCTGCTCGATGTTTACCAGCATCGATGAGATGGTGGATCTGACGAACATCGGGACGCTGTTTGCGTTCGTTCTTGTGTGCATCGGCATCATCATTCTGAGAAAGCGCGACCCGAACCGCCCGCGGAGCTTCAAGGTTGCCTGGGTTCCGCTCACGCCCGCGTGGCTGTTTGCACTCTACACGTTATGGGGATATGATGCGATGCATCCGTTGACGCGGATCATTCTGATGCTGATCAGTGTGATGGGTCTGGCAGGAAACATCGCAGCGCTCACGCAGAAACTGAAAGGTGAACCGATCAGCGATTGGCTGAAAACAGATCTTGCACTTGCCGGTGTGCTTTCGTGCGTGTACCTGATGGATGGTCTTCCGGGAATCACCTGGGGGCGCTTCGGACTCTGGCTTTTGGTGGGATTGGTGATTTATTATTTTTATGGCTTCCGGCATTCGAGGTTGAGGGAGAAGACGAAATGAGACGTGAGAAGTAAGAAGTAAGATCTGAGACGAGGTCATTCTGAGCCACGCTTTACAGTGGCGAAGCCCGCCTGCCATCATGGAACATTAAGGCGGGCAGGAATCCAGAACCAGCGGTTGGTTGACAAACCTACCATAATTCTCTACTATACAATCGTTAGCCAGAGAACAAGAATTGGCTACACTCGACAAGCTCAAGCAGAAAGTTCTCAAGAAGGAATACGAGTTTACGATACCTCATTTCTTTGAGGAGATGGCAAATGATAATCTTGTCTTCATGGATATTGAGAACGCAATGCTGAAAGGAAGAATCAACCGCAAACTCACGCGTGACCCTCGGGGAACACGATATGAAGTTGTTGGACCTGCGAAAGATGGAAGACCCATTGCGGTAATTTGCAAAATCAAGAGCACAGGCAAGCTATTATTTATCACAACGTATGCGGCGGAATAGTCATGGCAAAGAAAAGAAATGGATACGACTACGGTGAATGCGAAGTGTGCAACTCACACATGAAGGAAGAATTCATTAACCAAGACTTTTGGATTCGCGGAAAGCTTCTTGTTGTGGAGAATGTCCCCGCCGGTGTCTGTCCGAATTGCGGAGAAAAGATCGTGCGGGGGGATGTTGGACTTCGTATTGGTGAACTGCTCGAAGACTCGAAACTGATCGCGAAAGCAAAACGGATATCCGTTCCAACGATTGAGTTTCGTACGAAACCGGCTGCGGCGTAAGTTGCATCGTCATTCTGAGTTCGTTCGTCGCGGCTTCGCCGTGCATAATCCTGAGAATGACGTAAGCAATGCGGGTTGTCATTCTGAACGGAGCGAAGCGAAGTGAAGAATCCATTCGTCGGGACTCAAACCCGGTCTTTGGATTCTTCGTGGCGTCATGGCGCCACTCAAAATGATAAATTAAAGCGCGTCATTAGCAGCCACGCTTCTCAGGAGCGAAGAATCTAGAAAGATGCGCCGATTAGTTTTGGCGCGATGTACGACGAGTGATCTAGATTCATCACTTGCGGTGGGTTGGTGTTGTTTTTTGGTTATGGATTTTGGAAGAGCAGGTTGAGAGGAAATACAAATGAATAATTGTCCGGTTTGCCTGAGAGAGGATGGATTTCGCAGTGAACGCGTTTCTGAACCTGATGTCTTCGAAATTCATTGTCCATTGTGTGGAACCTATCGAATTGACGGGACAACGGCTGCAACGAATCTTGGAAGCTTTGAACCAAGATATCAACTGTCAGGAATAATTCGGAATCGATTTGTTCGCGGAGAGAAAGTGCAACTTCATTCTGCAGTTCTTGAGAATATTTTCAGTTCAGTAAATATTCCAGACGACCCTTTTGGCAAAATCGATTTGTTGTTGGAACATATTGCTCTTCGCGAGCCAAGAATAGACAATTATGCACATTTTGACCCCAATCTAGATTTTCCTCTTCTGTACGCGCAAGATTATAACGAGTTCCTTTTCTACTCAAAACATGCGGGGGAACTCGGATACATCGAAAAAATGAATCTTCTTTTTCGCCTAAGTCTTGAAGGATGGAGGCGACTCGCTGAACTCAAAGAGAGAAAGAGGATTTCATCGCAGGCTTTTGTTGCTATGTGGTTTGATAATTCTCTTGATTTGGCATGGAAGGAAGGATTTGAGCCTGCTCTCACCCAAACTGGATTCAAACCGATTCGTATTGATTTACAAGAACACAATGAAAAAATTTGTGACAGAATTATCGCAGAGGTTAGAAAGAGCGGGTTGCTTGTAGCAGACTTTACAGGACAAAGAGGCGGAGTCTATTTTGAAGCTGGGTTTGCTATGGGATTAGGGATTCCAGTAATATGGACGTGTAGAGAAGATCACATCAAAGAACTCCATTTTGATACTCGCCAGTACAATCACATCTGCTGGAATTCACCTGAAGACTTACACAGGAGGCTCGTCAATAGAATAGAAGCCACGATCCCGCGTGTAACAAGCGGTCATGAACGTTCAGGCTGAAGTCTCGAATCCCAAACCCGAAACCAAAATCCAAAATCTAGAATCATCAAATCCTGAACCCTGAACCTTGAACCCCAAACCATGAATCCAACAGAATCAAACAACCAGCACCCTCAGCTCCTCCGCGCCCTCGGACTTCGTGAAGGCATCGCCATCCACATGGGGGTCATCATCGGGTCGGGAATATTTTTGACGCCTGCGAAGATTGCCGGCGAGTTGCACGCGATGGGTCCCATCATGTTGGTGTGGATTGTTGCCGGGTTCCTTACGCTCTTCGGCGCGCTCTCGCTTGCGGAGCTGAGCGCAGTGTTGCCGCAAGCGGGCGGTCCGTATGTGTACCTGCGCAACAGCTTCGGGCGCGTGTGGGGATTTCTGTTTAGCTGGAACGACTTCTTCATCAACAAAGCAGGCTCGGCGGCGGCGATTGCCATTGCGTTTGTCACGTACATGGGCTACTTCGTGCCCGCGGTGAGTCCGGAGAATGCGTTTTTCAAAACTGAGTATCACTTCCTCGGCACGCCGATGGAATTTTCGTTCGGCTGGACGCAGATTGTCGCTATGTTGGTAATTCTGATTGTCACGTACATCAATGTGCGCGGCGTGAAGCTCGGCGGCGCAGTGATGACGGTGTTCACGAGTGCAAAGGTGCTGGCGTTGCTCGGAATTATTATTGCCGCAATTTTTTCGGCGAAGGGAAGCAGCGCAAACTTTTTGCCGTGGTGGCCCGAGTCGTGGAGTTCTGCAATGACGGCGGCGTTCGGCGTCGCTATGATTTCCGCACTCTGGACGTACGACGGCTGGATTGACGTAACGCTCGCGGCGGGGGAGTTCAAGAATCCGCAACGGAACGTTCCGCTCTCGCTCATCATCGGAACGCTGTCGGTGATTGCGTTGTACATTGCAGCGAATCTCGCGTACGCGTACATCATCCCGATTTCGCAGATGCCCGGCTCGCCTCGCGTTGCGGCGGATGTTGCGCAAGTGTTGTTCGGTCCGGTTGGCGCAGGACTTATCGTCTTCGGCATCATGTGCTCAACGTTTGGCGCGACGAACGGAATGCTGCTCGCCGGTCCGCGTTCAATTTACGCGGGCGGCGCCGATGGAACGTTTCCGAAAGCGTTTGGCAGAGTTCATCCGGAGTATCACAGTCCGTATGTTGCAATCATTACGCTCGGTGTGTGGGGCGCAATACTCACGCTCAGCGGAACGTACGACCAGATTACATCGTACGTTGTCTTTGGCTCGTGGGCGTTCTACGCGATGACGGCTGTCAGCGTTATCATCTTACGAAAGAAAATGCCGAACGCCGAGCGTCCCTACAAGGCGTGGGGCTATCCGTACGCAACATTGCTCTTCGTCGCAATCGCCGGTTGGTTTGTGTGGAATACATTGGTCGAGGATACTCGCAATGCGATTATCGGAATTGTGTTATTGCTGGTGTCGTTGCCGTTGTATTTTTATTGGACAAAAAAGAACGATGAGGGAGAGTATTTCAAAGGCTTCAATGTTGGTGCTTTCTTCCTTACACCGTTCTGGCTTCTCTTCCACAAGCGCATTGGCTGGGGGATAATCCTTTTATTCTATAGTGTAATTGGTAGAATTGTTCCAAGAATTGTTCCATTTGATTTTGCTCTTGCTAGATCGATTCTTTCACTTGTTATGCTCGCGGTTTCTATTGGCATAGCGAGTTATTTTGGAATTATGGGAAATGATATTGCATGGAAAGAGCGGGGATACAATTCAATTGAGCAATTAAGAAAAGGCGAGCGCGGTTGGAATGTTGCAGGAATTATGTTGGGCGTTATGATATCTTTACTGATAATTGTGTTCATAGTCTTCTGAAGCAGTTTTATTATCAGACTACAAGCTGGAAAAAGGGGTATTGACTAATCGAGTCCAATGTGTTTGAATCTCAAGTCTCTTTCGGTTATTATTATTATTAGGAGAATAATGAAAGGGAAAAAGTATGAATACAACCGTAACAACGCTTGATGAAGCTCTCGATATGGTTGAGACGCTTCCCGATGAACAACAGGAGATGTTGATTGATATCTTGCGCAAACGCCGTATCGAAAAATGGCGCAAAGAAATGGCGGAGGAGGCTCGCAAGGACATCGAAGATTTTCATGCTGGAAAGCTAAAGGAAAAGTCAGTTGAAGAAATCATGCGCTATGTCCGAAGCTCTTCGAATGATTCATCTGAAGAATGAGAAAGCTTCTTTCCACCCCAAGGTTCGAACGTCAGCTTCGCAGGTTTGTTAAGAATAATCCCGACCTTGACAAACGAGTGGAAGAGACACTTGCGATGTTAGAAGCTGACCCTTTCGCTCCGACACTCGGTACGCACAAGCTGAAAGGTGAGTTCTATGGCTTAAGTGCATGTTCGTGTGGGTACGATTGCAGAATCGTGTTCTCGATAAAGAAAGACCCTCAGACGAACGAAGAAGTTGTTGTTCTCCATTTCGTTGGTACGCACGACCAAGTCTATTAGCAATACCTTCATGCCTCCAGCGTCATCACCCCCACCTAACATTCTCTCCCAACCCATCCAATTCCTCAAAGGCATCGGCCGAGTACGGGCTTGGACCTTGTAAGAATGTTTGAATCTCAGGTCGCTTTCGGTTATAATTGTATCAGTACAATGAAAGGGTTGTGAAATGGAAGCGCAAGTTGAAGTCATAACATTCGGCAAAGTGCTTGAAGATGCGATGAAGCTGAGTTCGAAGGAACGTGAAATGCTTGTTGATATTCTCAAGCGAAGGGAGAATGAAGCTTGGCGCGATGAGCTTGCTGAATATGTGAAAGAAGTCGATGCTGAAATAAAAGCTGGCAAGTACAAAGCACGCGATGCCGAAGAGGTCATAAGAGACTTAGAAAAGTCGCTTGATGAGCCTGACGAAGAATGAGAAAGATAATTGACACTCCGCGATTCAAACGCGAGTACAAAGCGTTTGTGCGGAATAATCCTAACTTAGAGAAGCGTATTCGGGAAACCATCAGACTCATGAAGGTAGATGTTTTCTCTCCCTCTTTGCGAACACATAAGCTCGAAGGCAAGCTCTATGGATTACGTGCGTGTTCTTGCGGATACGACTGTCGAATTGCTTTTGCTCTCAAACAGGTGGACGGAGAAGAAGTCATAGTTCTGTACTCCATCGGAACTCATAACCAAGTGTATTAGCCGTATTGATGGCCCCACCTTCATCAAGCCCACCCAACATTCTTTCCCAACCCATCCAATTTCTCAAAGGCATCGGCGAGCGACGAGCCGAAGTGCTGGAGAAGTTCGGCATAAAGACTGTTCACGATTTGTTCTTCTCTGTTCCTCGACGATATTTGGATAGAACGTCAATCGTAACTATTGCTCAGCTTCGTGAAGCGTACTTCCGTCCGTCAACTCAAGCGCAAACAGAAGCAGATGTTCAGAAGGATTACACCGTTGTTGGAGATGTCCGCTCGTTTAGAGTGATGGGAATGGGGAAGAAGTCGAGGTTCGTGCTCATTCTTGGCGATGAAACGGGAACGATGCAATGCGTGTGGTTCGGCGGTGTGAATTATTGGAGGACGAAGTTTGCAATCGGTGAGACGCTTGCGGTGTCGGGACAGCCGACTGCGTTTGGCGGGGTGTTGCAGTTTGTGCATCCTGATGTTGATAAGATTGCGGAACGGCAGGATGAATTGGTGAAAGAGGAAGAAGTCGCACAAGTTGATTGGAGCAAGACGCTGAACACCGGCGGACTTGTGCCGCTGTATCCTTCGGGAAAAGAGTTGGAGCGGGTTGGGCTTGATAGTGGTGGATTTCGAAGAGTGATTGGCAATGCGCTTCAGAGGCATATTGATAAAGTTGGTGAGACGTTGCCGGGTTCACTTCTTGGGAAGGAACATCTGATTCCGCTTCAAGAAGCTCTGCAAACGGTTCACTTCCCGAAAACAGATTCTGATTTGAATGAAAGTCTGCGGCGACTGAAGTATGATGAGCTTTTCTATTTCCAACTCAAGCTCGCGCTCAAACGTCATGGAGTAAAAACTGATACGCACGGCATCCCGTTCCGCATCCAGAGTAAGCTTGCGCGACAGCTTGTTGATTCGCTTCCATTCAAACTCACCCGAGCGCAGATTCGTGTTATCAAAGAAATCACTGCGGACATGGAATCTGCGAAACCGATGAATCGCCTTCTTCAAGGAGATGTCGGCAGCGGCAAAACCATCGTCGCGCTTATCTCGATGCTCATCGCGGTGGAGAATGGTTATCAAGCCGTCTTCATGGCGCCGACCGAGATTCTTGCGGAACAACATTTCAAGACGCTTGCTTTGTTGCTGAAAGGAATTGATGTCAACGTCCGCTTGCTCGTCGGCGGGCAGCGGACAAAATTGCGGCGGGATGTTTTGGATGATGTGTCCGCCAAAGGCGGACGGCTCGCGCACATTGTGGTGGGCACTCACGCGCTGTTCGAGAAGCAAGTCGAGTTTGCAAATCTCGGTTACATCGTTATTGATGAACAACACCGCTTCGGCGTCATGCAACGGCAGTCGCTCCGGCAGAAGGGGAGCAATCCAGATGTGTTGGTGATGACTGCAACGCCGATTCCTCGCACGCTTTCGCTGACGCTGTATGGTGATTTGGATGTTTCAATCATCAACGAATTGCCGAAGGATAGGAAGCCGATTAAGACTGTGTTGCGATATGAGGAAGAAAAGGCAACGGTGTTTAAGTTTGTACGAGAAGAAATCAAAAAGGGGAGACAGGCGTATTTCGTTTATCCGCTCGTTGAGGAATCAGAGAAGTTGGATTTGAAGGCGGCAGTTGTTCATTTCGAGCATTTACAGAATGATGTCTTCCCCGAGCTGAAACTCGGTCTGATTCACGGTCGTCTTGCGAGCGAAGAAAAAGATGACGTGATGCAAAAGTTCAAAAACCATGAACTCGATATTCTTGTTGCAACAACGGTGATTGAAGTGGGGATTGATGTGCCGAACGCTTCGATTATGGTGATTGAGAATGCGGAACGGTTTGGCTTGTCGCAACTTCATCAATTAAGAGGAAGAGTTGGAAGAGGGAGCGAGCAATCGTACTGCATTCTTCTCTCAAAGAAATGGATTGCGAAGAAAGCCGAACGCATCACCGGCGGTTCCGCAAAGTGGCACGAAGCCTCGCCGAAGGCGGGTGAAGCGCTTGACCAACAGAAATTAGCTGAACGCCGCCTTGCAACAATGGTGCAAACGAATGACGGCTTCAAGATTGCTGAAGTGGATTTGCAATTGCGCGGACCCGGCGATTTCTTCGGCACGCGGCAAAGCGGCGTGCCGGAGTTTAAGGTTGCTGATATTCTCACCGACACAAAGATACTCGATGAGGCTCGGCGCGATGCGTTTGAGCTTATCGAGCGTGACCCTCATCTAAAACTTCCTGAACATCAAGTCGTTGCCGAACATCTCCGCAGTCTCCATCGCGATGCGTTTGCGCTGATGCGCGTCGCGTAATTCTGTGGTTTTGCTCACAGAAAAAAATAGTTTGAAAATTCTCGCCTGACCTTTTGACTTTTGAAAATTACGTTCGATGCGTCCCGGCTTGCATCGGGCGTATACGTCTATAAACCTGCTGCCGGCAACTTCACTACGTCGAAGAAACTTTTGTTGGTGAAGTGACATTCGTAAAGGAACAGAGTAGAGACGTAGCAATGCTACGTCTCTACGAAGAAAATAAATGGCGAGTCAACACGGCTCGCCTTTTTTTATCCAAGCAAGATGTACTCCACGTACACGAGTCTGCACGTTGAGGTGGAATACATCTTCATCTCTCAGCAAACCAAATCTCGCGACCACACCCACGATTTTTTTCTCGCGACAAACTCTCCACTCAACTTGTCAAGAGAAATCTTTCGCGCGACAAAGATTTTTTTCGCGAATCGTGTCAAGATGCAAGTTGTCAGGCGACGATGAAATTCTTTTCAAAAATGCAGTTTTTTCTTGACAACCAGGCATATTTGTTTATATTACTCACAGTAAATGATGTCCAACTTCTAAGGAGAGTTTCTGGAACCGTCACATAAAAAGCTTTTGCCCAAACCGATGACCGTCGCGCTCATCTACAACCTCAAAGCGGAAGCGCTCTCGCACCTCGCACCTCTTGAAGACGGACAGCAACCAGAATCTCTCTCCTCAAACTCTCCAACTGATTCTCTCGAGATACGAAAACTCCACAAGCAAAAAGATATGTTTGCCGAGTGGGACACGGAAGAAACCGTGAACGCAGTGCGTGATGCAATCGCCGAACGTTACAAGGTCGCGATGATTGAAGTGAACGAGCAAGCATACAACAAGCTGCTCACGATTCGTCCTGACTTCGTGTTCAACATCGCGGAAGGTTTCTACGGCGCGTCGCGTGAAGCGCAGATTCCCGCGATACTCGAGATGCTGCACATTCCGTACGTAGGCTCCGACCCTCTGACACTCGGCATTTGTCTCGACAAGGCGCGTGCGAAAGAGATTTTGGCATATCATAAGATTCCGACTGCTGGCTTCAACGTTATCCATTCGATGTCCGACTTCTCCGCCTCTGGGGGAGAAGACGTTCGCTTGAAATTTCCGGCAATGGTGAAGCCGTTGCACGAAGGCTCAAGTAAAGGCATCTACAATTCGTGCGTCGTCCGCAATCCGGACGAGCTGGCGAGCGAAGTCAAAATTATTCTCGACACGTACAACGAACCGGCGCTCGTCGAAGATTTTTTGCCCGGACGCGAGTTTACAGTTGCGCTCATGGGCAACGGCGATGACGTGAACGTTCTTCCGATTGTCGAGATAAAGTTTGGCGCGCTACCTGCCGGAGTCAATCCCATCTATTCTTATGAAGCGAAATGGATTTGGGACCAGCGTGAAAACCCGCTTGATGTTTTTGAATGTCCAGCGAAGCTGACAGATCCCCTAAGGCATGAAATCACAAAGACTTGCGGGGATGCGTACCGTGTTCTGAATTGCCGTGACTGGTCGAGAATAGATGTCCGTCTCGACTCGCATGGCAAGCCGAACATCATGGAGATAAATCCGTTGCCCGGCATCTTGCCGAGGCCGGAAGACAACTCGTGCTTCCCGAAGGCGGCGCGTGCCGCGGGCTTGTCATACAACCAGCTTATCAACGCTGTGCTCGACGTTGCGATGAAGCGCAACGGAATAATACCGATAACTAAAGTGGTGAGCGAAGCTGGAGTTCTCACCCAGTAGCCTATTGTTTGCAGAACAAAGTTTGCGGTTCAATTAAATCCGAATATCAAATACAGAAACACAAACCGACAGCATTCGTTTGGCATTTCAAATTTCGATATTGTTTAGGACTTCGGATTTCGACATTCGGATTTTCTTTCGGCGAAACATCGGCTGCTAACATCAGAGACTCCATCACCATCAAAGGAACCTTATGAAACGTAAGACTCGCATCGCGATTCTTTACAATGAGCCGGTCGTCGGAACGGAAGCCGGACGTAAGTACATTTCGGAAAACGGACAGCTTCAGGAAGGTCCTGCCGTGCCAGCGATTGACATGAACGGGAGGAAGATTCCTGTTGGTGTCGATTTGAGTGAGATTGGCGTTGTCGAAGAGATGGACGATATCAAAGAGGCGCTCAACTCGCTCGGCTTCAAAACGAACACGTTCAACGTTGATAGTAAAGTCGACCGGCTCATCAGTTTCCTTCAAGAAGAAAAGCCTGACCTGATCTTCAATCTTGTTGAGTGTATTGAGAACGAAGCAATTCTTGAAATGAATGTTGCAGGATTGTATGAACTGTTCAAGATTCCGTATACGGGAGCGGGACCGCTTGCGCTTGGCATTGCGTTGAACAAACCGCGTGTGAAAGAAATCCTGGCGGCAAACGGCATCAGAACGCCCCAACATCAGGTGCTCAAAGTCTCTGATAAGATTGTTGTGAAAGACGGAATGGACTTCCCGCTCATTGTGAAACCGTCGCGTGAAGATGCGAGTGTTGGCATCTCGGAAAAATCTGTCGTGTACAGTCTGAATGAACTGCGCAAGCAGGTGCGTTACGTGTGGGCTGAGTTTGAACAGCCGGCGCTTGTCGAGCAGTTCATTGATGGTCGTGAGCTGAATGTTGCCGTCATCGGTAACAAGCGACCCGTTGCTCTTCCGATTTCGGAGATTGAATTCTCCGGATTGAATCCGGGTATGCACAAGATTGTCACGTACGCGGCAAAGTGGCTGAACGGTACTGTTGAGTATGAAGGAACGACTGGCGTGTGTCCCGCTCCGCTCGAACAGGCAATGGAAGCGCAACTGAAAGAGACTGCGCTCAAGTGCTATCAACTGATTGGTTGCCGCGACTATGCTCGCGTCGACTTCCGTCTCTCAGCAGACGGAGTTCCATACGTTCTTGAAGTGAATCCCAACCCCGACATTTCGGACGACGCAGGCTTCGCGCGTTCGGCGCGGGCATACGGTTTCACGTTCCCACAAATCATCGGAAAGATTGTCGAGTCTGCACTTGAACGCGTTCAGTAACAGTCAGGCTGACAATTCCAGTCTTATGGCTGAGAGCGAGCCTCCTCTACGAGGTCATGCACCATCGGGGTCTGCTATTCGTCCGTTGCGACAATCGGACGCCCAGCCTCTCCGCCAACTTCTCATCGAAACTGAAGTCTTCAATTCCGAAGAGATTGATATTGCTTTGGAATTGATTCACACCGTTCTCGATACACCCGAGCAGAAGGACTATATCATCCGTGTGTATGATGATGGAGTCGTGCTCGGGTATTATTGTGTTGGACCGACGCCTGCGACTGCTGCGACGTACGACTTGTACTGGATTGCAGTGAAGCCGACCTCGCAGGGAAAAGGAATTGGCAGGATTCTCAGCTCGCACGCAGAAGAATTGATTCGTTCGTTGGGTGGACGTTTGATTGTTGCTGAAACGTCATCAACAACACGTTACGATAGGACAAGAGCTTTTTATGTACGCACCGGATACTCCGAGGTTGCTCGCATTCGCGAATACTATCGTGTTGGCGACGACCTTGTTGTGTACGGAAAATATCTTTCATAACTCGGAGGAAAACAGGCACGCATGGAACTCTGGCAAGAGATGTTGCGACAGAGTGTTGATAGTGGAAAAGATTTGGTTGAGCGGTTCGGCTTTGACGGCGAGCTCGCTGACCGCCTGAATAAACTTTTCCACATCCGCATCAATCCTTATTACCTTAGCTTGATTCGTTATCCCCGCGACCCGATTTGGTTGCAATGTATTCCCGACGCAATTGAGTTGGAGGACGACGGCATGCCTGAAGACCCGCTCGACGAAGATGCGCACAGTCCGGTGCCAAGCATCGTGCATCGCTATCCCGACCGCGTGCTGTTTTTGACGACGAGCCAATGCTCGATGTACTGCCGCTTCTGCACGCGCAAGCGCAAAGTTGGCGACTCCACAAAAATCAACATGAAGTACATTCAGGGCGGTATCGATTACATTGCTTCCCATCCCGAAGTGCGTGATGTTATTCTTTCCGGGGGCGATCCGTTGATGCTGACCGACCAAAATCTTGAAAAAGTGATTTCCGGGCTACGAGCGATACCGCATGTGGAAATCATTCGTCTCGGTACGAAGATGCCATGCGTGTTGCCGCAACGTATTACGACGAAACTCACGGACATGCTGAAGAAGTATCATCCAATTTACGTGAACACGCACTTCAACCATCCGTGGGAGTGCACACCCGAAGCGAAGAAAGCCTGCGAGATGCTTGCCGACGCTGGCATTCCCGTTGGCAACCAAGCCGTGTTGATGAAGGGTGTGAATGACAATGCCGACGTGATGTTGGAGTTGATGCGCAAGCTTCTTACCATGCGCGTGCGTCCGTACTATTTGTATCAGGCTGATATTACGAAGGGTACAAACCATTTCCGGACACCGGTAAGCGTTGGTCTGGAAATCATGGACAAGCTCCGCGGGCATACTTCTGGACTGGCAATTCCACACTACGTGATTGACGCGCCGGGGGGTGGAGGAAAAATTCCACTGCTGCCGCAATACGTTCTCGGACGCAACGGCAACCAAATTATTCTTCGCAACTACAAGTACGACATCTACACGTATCCCGATGTTGAGGATACAACGAAGCCTGCCGCGTACACAACAACGCAGACTGTGGAAAAACGCTTTACACGCAAGAAGCGTCCGGCGAAAAAACAGTTGTACGAGCCGGATGCCGAGCAGGTGTAAGTTTTCCAATCCTGAGCGGAGCGAAGGAACTCACTCTCGTTTTGAATCATCTTCAGTTGAAAGTGAGAAATAACAGGTTAGAGGTCGGAAGTCAGAGGTCGGAAGTCAGAAGTCAGAGGTCAGAAGCTGGGAAAAAGCAAAAGCCCGTTGAATAATCAACGGGCTTTTCAATTTTCCAATCTCTCAATCAAATCCAGCGTCTCACGCGCAAAAATCGTATCGCCGCAAATCACACACACCTTCGCCGGAACGTTGTCAAAGTACGCAACGCCGTTCGGTTCTTTCACCTCATGCGTAATGTATTTGTCGTCGTATTCGCCGGGACAGCCGGGGAAGGCGCATTGCATTTTTTCACTCGATTCGAGTCTTAACCTTCGACGAAATCCTCAATCGGCAAGCTTGCTTCTCTCTTTGCTTTCTTACCATGAACATGAATGTCGAAGAACAACCCTTCGACTTGCTTCAAAACGTTCGCATCGTAGTATCTTTCGCCACAAAAGTCGCACTCTTCACACGGCACATTGTTCACAAGGAGAAAGTCTCCATTATGCCGGTAAAGATACTCCACCTTCTTCAGCGAAAAATTCTTGTTTCCACAAAAATTACATTTAAACAACTTTCTCCTCTTCCGGTGTCTTCATATTGTTCGAGAGTTCTTCCTGTCAGCAGTGCTTCCTCAACTTCTTTGTAGAGCAGGTTGTCTTCTGCCCGTTCCTTGTCTCCGTGGTGAGAGTATTTGTATTCGTCCTTACTTACTCTTTGACGTATCCACTCAATGTCTATCATGACAGGAATAGATTTCGTCTATTTCATCTGCCCCGAAAACATCTCCAGCAGCTTATCCACAGGGAACGGCTTCTGTAATAACAAGTCGCAATCTGCCTTGCACGCATTCTTGACGGAATCCAATTCTTTCACTCCGGTCAAGAAAATGAAGGGCGTGTTTGCATACTCCTTCATCGCACGGACGTGTTTGTGAAACTCCACGCCATCCATGTTGGGCATCTTCACATCGGAAACGATGACATCGATTTTTTCGTGCTTCAATTTGTCTAACGCCTCAAATCCGTCGTTCGCAATCGTAATGGTATGTCCGACTGCATTGATCACCTCTTCCAGCATCTCTAGGTATTCGGGTTGGTCTTCGACTGCAAGTATTCTCATTCTCTTTTCACCGATTTGTTGTGGGTAGTTGAACTGCCCCTGCAAAAGATACGGCATTGGGTGTGGGTTGTCAATAGTATGTTTTGGGTTCGCTCAATTCTGAGCGGAGCGAAGAATCTCCCTGCACGTAGGAAGGACGAGACCCTTCGCGGAGTTTATCCCGCCACCGGCAGGACTCAGGGTTGAGAGGCTAATTGACTCACTCACCTTCGTTCAGTAGATTAGACTCATGCGAATCCCCGAATCCAAAATCGAAGACGTCCGTCGCGCATCCGATGTTGTTGATGTCATTTCCGGCTACGTGAAGCTGAAGAAACGCGGAAAGAATTTTCTCGGACTTTGTCCATTCCACACGGAGAAAACACCGTCGTTCAACGTCAGTCCCGACAGACAGATGTATCACTGCTTCGGGTGCGGTGTTGGCGGAAACGTGTTCACGTTCGTTATGGAGTATGAGAAAGTCTCGTTCGTTGAAGCTGTGCGAACACTTGCCGAACGGGCAGGCATTTCGTTGCCGGAAGAAGGCACTGAAGACAAAGAGAAGGCAACCGAAAGCGAAGCTCTCTACAACGTCTGTCGCTCCGCCGCAAGGTTTTTCTACGACAACATGATGAACACGATTGAAGGGAAACTCGCATTGGAGTATTTCCATCATCGCGGCTTTACGGACGAAACGATTCGATCGTTCGGACTCGGCTATTCGATGAACGGATGGGAGGGTTTGCTGAAGTATGCTGAGCGTGAGAAGCTTCCGATTGATATGTTGGAGAAAGCAGGTCTTCTCATCAAGCGTGAAGATGGCTCAGGCTATTACGACCGATTTCGAGGTCGTGCGATGTTCCCAATTTTTTCTGTGACAGGCAGAGTAATTGGCTTTGGAGCCCGCAAGATGCGTGAAGATGATCCGCTTCCCGGCAAGTACATCAACTCGCCCGAAACACCGGTTTACGTCAAGAGCAGAAGCCTGTACGGAATCTTTCAAGCGAAGGACGCCATCCGGGAGAAGGAGTTTGCCATCCTCGTGGAAGGTTATGCCGATTTGATTTCCGTCTATCAAGCAGGAATCAAAAACATCGTCGCATCAAGCGGCACGGCGTTGACCGAAGAGCAGATTGAGCTCATCGGTCGCTACGCAAAGAAAATCACGCTCGTGTACGATGCAGACTCCGCAGGATCGAAAGCAACACTGCGAGGCGTGGATTTGATTATTGAGCAAGGGCTTGATGTACGCGTTGCCGAGCTTCCCGAAGGGGACGACCCCGATTCGTTTGTGAAGAAGAATGGCGGCGAAGCATTTCAAAAGTTGCTTGATGGCGCAGTCTCATTTCTTGACTTCAAAGCGAAGATGTTCCAATCGCAAGGGATGCTCGATACTCCCGAAGGACAAGCTGAAGCCGTTCGTTCCATTGTCGAGACGATTGCAAAGATGAAGGATGAGCTGAAGCGGAGTTTCTATATCAAGAATCTTTCGGAGCGCTACGGGATTTATGAGTCAACACTCTATCGTGAGTTAGAAAAGATTGTTGGCAAAGAGCGGACTCGCGAAAAATTCGAGCGCCAGCGTGAAGCACAATCTCAAACCTTGAACCCTGCATCCGCCTTTGGTGGAGAACCTCAAACCGAATCTGCAGTTGTTAAGCCGAAGCAAGACGTTCCCGCCGTCGAACGCGACTTACTTACGCTTATGCTTGAACATGGCAACGACATGGTTGGCTACGTGTTCTCGCACGTCACGTTTGAGCATTTCTCCCATCCGCAAGTTCATCAAGTGCTGGCGTTGATTCATCCTCATGTCGAGAAGGCGGATGATTGGGATGTAACCTCGCTCATCAACGAAACTGAAGACGCCGGGCTTCGGCGCTTCATGGCTGATATTACGTTTAGCAAATACGAACTCAGCAAGGGATGGAAGGAGCAGGACGCCATGCCGGAAGAAGCTGATCCGGGCGAAGTCGCCGAGCGGTGCATGATAATATTGAAGCGGCAGGAAGTGGAAAAACTTCTCTCTGAAAACCAACGACACATGAAGGAAGCGGCGGCTCGAGGCGAAGACGTGCGGAATTTTCTTGAACATCATAAGTTGCTACTAAATGAGAAGAAGGATTTGGAAATGTACGGGTTGACGGGGGAGCGGCAAGCGAATTGACTTGTCATTCTGAGTCCCGCTAGCTCTTTGAGCGGGACGAAGAATCCAGACACGGGACATGGAGTGAAAAGTGAAAAAGGCAAAATGAAAAAGGTAAAATGCAGCGTCGATGAATTGATTTTTCTGCAAAGCATCTCTACATTCTAACCAAAGACTGCAAAGGAGAATGAGTATGATTACGTCACTCATAACAAACATCGAGAAAGAGATTTCTCACTTGCCAAACGAGCAACAGCTTACGTTGCTTCGTCAAATTGAGGCGCGGGTACGCCGACGTCTTGAAGAGAAGCAAGATGATTCAGAAATCGATGCACTGCTAGCTGAAATGGCGGCAGACCCAAACATTCAGCGAGAGAATAGAGAAATCAATTCAGAGTTTTCTGTGACGGAGTCTGACGGCTTAAAGGATGAGTGATGGCAATTCATCGAGGCGAAATCTATTTCGTGGATTTGAATCCGGTGAAGGGACGTGAGCAAGCAGGCAAGCGTCCCGTTCTTGTTTTATCGATTGACAAAATCAATCGGTTGCCACTTGTCGTGCCAGTTGTTGTGGGAACGAAAGGTGAAAATGAACCTCGTGATTTCCCGACGAACGTGCGTGTCCTTCCTGCTGAAAGTGGTTTGCCTTTAGAGACTGTGTTCCTTTGTTACCAACTTCGCTCTCTTGATGGAAATCGATTTTCCGACAAGCCCGCCGGAAAACTTTCGGAAGAAGCAATGGGGAGGATTGAAGCAACTGTCCGATTCTGTCTTGGCTTGTAACTTCGGTATTTGTTCAATCGTTTGTTCAACACTGTTGTGAAGCAGAGCGGATTGTGCGCTCTTTCTTCAGTGACTTTGCTGTTTAACAAGAAGAAGGATGGGGCTGCTATTGCTGAAGGGGAAGGTTGCCATCCATTGTATGCCGCGGTCGACCACATTGACCCTGGTAATCCCAAGGGAGGTCATCAAATTATCTGCTATGCTTTGAACGACCTAAAGGGTCATTTACCCGTTGAATGCTTTGAGGCATTGAAAGGCACTGAAGCATGGAGAGATTTGATGAGAAGATGGAGGGAATTAGCAGAAAGAGATTCAACAAATCGAAAAGCCTTCCGAAGGCTGTTACGCCCTAATGCGAACTAGTTGACCGAGTTCGCGGCTCGGCGTGAGGTAAAGTAACTGATATCATCTTCAAACAAATGAGTTAATGCCTTGCCCAACTCCATCCGCCAAACCATAAGCCTCACCGCATCTCCGCATGAAGTCTATGAGATGCTCATGGACTCGAAGAAGCACGCGAAGTTCACCGGCTCTGCAGCGAGGATTAGCCGCAAGGTCGGAGGAAAAATCTCTGCGTACGACGGCTACATCACCGGCGAGAATGTTGAGCTTGTGGAAGACAAAAAGATTGTGCAGCTCTGGCGCGGCAGCGATTGGCCCGAAGGTGTTTTGTCCAAAGCAACCTTCTCGCTGAAGAAAGTGAAAGGGGGAACAAAGTTAAGCTTCATGCAAACCGGTGTGCCGGATGAACAATACGCTCCCATGAAGCAAGGATGGATTGATTTTTATTGGACTCCTATGAAAGAGGCTTTGAGTTCGTAAAGATTCTCAACCCTGAGCGGAGCGAAGGGTCTCACTCTCTCCGAATTGCTATGAGATTCTTCGCTCCGCTCAGAATGACAGGTTGTTTTTTCTCCGCCCTTCCCGTATATTTTTCCGTCGTTCATTAGCACGGAACTCTCTTGCCTTCTCAAGGTTCATCTATCAAGCGCATTCTGTTAGTCCGTACCGACCGCCTCGGCGACGTCATCCTCACGCTTCCGATGCTTCCCGCGCTCCGCAAGTGTTTTCCCGATGCGTACATTGCAATGCTTCTGCGACGCTACACGGGCGAGGTGTTTGAAGGCAATCCGCACGTGAACGAGCTGATATGGTACGACCGCGATGGCCAGCTTATTCCGTTTGATGAAATGTGTGCAACGTTGCGCTCGAAGCAGTTCGATGCAGCTATTGTTGTGTACCCGAGGCTTCGTCTCGCGTGGCTGATGTTTCGCTCAGGAATTCCGTTGCGGATTGGAACCGGCTACCGCTATTATTCTTTCCTCTTCAATAAGAAAGTGTTCGAGCACCGCAAGGACGCGAAACGGCATGAGGTTGAGTACAATTTGAGTTTGTTGAAAGAGCTGAGCTGCAACGTGCCGGAAGATTTTGCGCCGGAGTTTTTTGTTGATATTCCGCGTGAGGCAGAAGAGAAAGCCCGTCAGTTGTTAGACTCAGTTGGCATTGCCGATGAACCGTTTGTGATAGTTCATCCCGGCAGCGGCGGTTCTGCGCGCGAATGGTCGCCGAAGAATTTCGGAAAGCTTGCGTTGAGATTTCGTGATGACACGAACCTAAAAGTGATTGTGACGGGAGGAAAGGGAGAAGAGCTGAAAGTTTCTGATGTTGTGAATGCTTCAAACGGAAAGGCGATTCCGCTGGTTGGTAAGTTGTCTATTAAAGAATTTGGTGCTTTGGTTCGTTCGGCGAGACTGTTTGTTTCGAACTCAACGGGTCCATTACATCTTGCGGTTGCAATGGGAACGCCGGTTGTCGGGCTTTTCCCCCAACACACGGCGATGAGCGCAAGACGTTGGGGACCGTACACAGAGAAGAACGTTGTGCTCGTTCCTGATAGACCTTTGGATTGCAATGTTTGTGTTGAGAACAAAACGGCTTGCGAGTGCATGGCCACGATTTCGGTTGAACAGGTCTTTCAGTCAGCGGCTTCACTTTTGAATCGAAGGAAAACTCATGGGGCGGGAGTTCATGCGAACTAAGGTTGGAGTGTTGTTGGTGATGCTTGTCGCGGTTGCGTTCGGCATGACGCTCTTGTTCGCACAGACATCGAAGAAGAAAGCGAAGTCGAGCAAAGCGAAGACAACCGTGGTTTCGAAAGCGAAGGCTGATAGCATTGCTGCCACTGCAAAAGCAGACTCCTTAAGAAAAGTAGCTCAAGCGAAAGCTGTCGCTGATTCAATCAGGCGAGCAGACTCGCTTGCGAAGGTAGCGGCGGACTCACTAAAGATGTTCAAGTGGCGCAAGATTGAAAACAAAGCATTCGGCGTTGGCGAGCGGCTCGTGTTTGATGTGAGCTACGGTCCGATCACTGCGGGTGAAGCAGTCATGGCAGTTCCTGGATTTGAAACGATCGCAGAAAGAAACTGCTATCGCGTCGAGTTCACGGTGAATTCGCTTCCGACCTTCGATTGGATTTATGAAGTGCGAGACCGTTATCTAACCTTCGTAGACGCTGAAGCAATTGCGCCGCTGCGATTTGAGCAACATATCCGTGAAGGGACGTACAAGCGCGACTTTACTGCCGATTTCGATCAAGTGAATCATGTCGCAAAGACGACGGAAGGCAATTACCCGATTCCTGAATATGTTCACGACATTATGTCGGCGTTTTACTACGCTCGAATGCTCGATTACAGCACTATCAAGGTTGGTGAAGGCATTAAGCTCTTCAACTTTTACAAAGACCGGAGCCACGAGTTGACGGTGAAGTTTCTTGGGCGACAAGAACTTGAGGTTGGAGCAGGAACGTTCAATACGATCGTCGTGGAGCCGTTGGTGAAGGAAGGCGGCTTATTCAAAGCGGAGGGACGCATCGTGATTTGGCTGACAGACGACGAACGAAAAATTCCAATTCGAGTGAATACAAAGGTTGTCATTGGCTCAATTGACACGGAGCTGCGAGAATACTCCGGCTTGGCTGGACCTTTGAAGTCAAGAATTAAGTAACCCCGCAGGAGGCGAGTTCTTCCGTATATTGAATAAGACGAATAATGAGGTGTAGGGTGACCAGTCTGGTCGCCCGACAAAAATCAAATGGCAAAATTTAAGCGAGCAGATTTATCTAAAGTCAAAACAATTTCCATCAAAGACCGTTATAGCAAAGTCTCACCGAAAGATTTTGCAAAGCCGTTCGATGGTGCGCGAGATTCATTCGCACGCTTTGCGGACAGCTTGCCGAACATCCTGATGGCGGCAGAGCTGCGAACGCTCGTTGACGACATCGTGAAGGCTCGCAAGAACGATAAGCCCGTTATTCTCATGATGGGTGCTCACGTTATCAAAGTCGGGCTGACGCCGGTGTTGATTGATTTGATAAGGCGAAACATCATCACCTCCGTCGCTATGAACAGCGCCGCGGCAATCCACGACGTTGAAACAGCAATGTGGGGGCAAACAAGCGAAGACGTTGCTGCGAACATGATGGACGGCCGCTTCGGCATGGCGAAGGAAACAGGCGAGCTGATCAATCACACGCTCACCGATGCGTACCAGAATTCCGATATGGGGTATGGCGAAGCGCTTGGCAGAAAACTTCTCGATCTCAAAGCGCCGAACGCCGATGTGAGTTTGCTTGCGAGCTGTTACTCGCTCAATATCCCGATTACGATTCACGCCGCCATCGGAACCGATATCATTCATCAACAACCGACAATGGATGGTGCGGCGACCGGTGAGCTGACGTTTAGAGATTTCAAAACGCTCTGCGAGCTGTGCAAAGGACTTGTTGGTGGTGGCGTTGTGTTGAACATCGGTTCTGCGGTGATTATGCCTGAAGTATTCTTGAAAGCTCTCACGGTTGCTCGCAACCTCGGTGCCCAAGCAAAGGGTTTTACGACTGCTGTGTTCGACATGAACAACCATTATCGTCCGACGATGAACGTGCAGCTTCGCCCGACGCAGGATGGCGGGAGAGGGTTGTACTTTACAGGACATCATGAAATCATGGTCCCACTTCTTGCTGCAATGGTGAAAACAAAAGTCGGATAGTCATGATGTATCAGCATTTCAATTCGCAATCCAAAATCCGCAATCCGAAATTTCAATAGTCATTGGTCATCGGCATAATTGGAAACTCCAGCAGAACAACAGCCTTCTTCGTTCATACCACAGCTTCCCCCAACACTCTTCCAAGAGATTTCGTTGTTCATTCAACAGATGCCGGCGTGGTTGTTTACGATGTTGTCGTTGATTGGCATTCTTTTCTTATACCAAATCGCGAGTGGCGTTATTGCCATTGTGCTCTTCGGCTTCAAGCTCGAAGTAACAGCCGAGAACAAAACGGCGTTTCGTCTTGTGCAAACGCTTGGGCAGTTCCTCTTCCTACTCACGCCAACTCTTGTTCTTGCCAGGTTGAGATTCCCATCTATTGCTAACTTCTTTCGCTTCAGAAGGATTAGGCTGCTTGAAATCATCATTGTGCTTATTTCGGGTTTTGCTCTGCAACAAATCTCGATAGGATATATGCTTCTGCAACAAGCGATTCCGGTTGAGCCTCCCACGTTCATAAAAGAGATGAATCAGCTGGCAGAGCAATTGGTGAAGAGCCTCACTTCTGCAAACTCATTCGGTGAGTTCCTGTTTGTCGTCGTGGTAGTTGCACTGACGCCGGCAATTTGCGAAGAAGTGTTGTTCAGAGGTTTGATACAAAGAACTCTTGGGGATTTGCCTTCAGACCAGGACCCGATCTCAATGAGCAAAAGAGGATTACGTGCAGCGATAATTTCCGGTCTCATCTTTGGACTCTTTCATTTGAACATAACGCAGTTCATTCCTCTTGCCGCGCTTGGTGTGTACTTCGGCTTTGTTGTCTATCGTACGCAGAACATCGCTACCTCGATGGTGGCGCACTTCGTTAACAATTCTCTTGCCTGTCTTGCCGTCTATCTCAACCTTGACGATGAATTCATCGCGGTGTCGCCGACCGGGCAGCCATCTTCTGTGATGCTTGCGCTGAACTTTGTCCTCTGCGCTGTGGTTTTTGTAGCTGCAACTTACTACCTTGTACGCATCACGAATCGAATTCACGTACAACCCGCTGAACAGACGCCTGATTGAGTAATCTCACTCAACGTATTCTCGTTGCACTCGTCGCCATTCCGCTTATTGTCCTTTTCTGCATGTTAGGCGGATTTTATTTTTTTGCGATGGTGGTTTTCATTTCATCGGTGGGCTTGCACGAATATTATAAGCTTGCAGAGAAGAAGGGAACTTCTCCTCACATTGGACTTGGTTTGATGTTTGGCTTCCTCGTTACGTGTGTGTTCATTTGGGGGAAGTTGCAGTACGTAATCCTTTCAGTCGCGGCAAAGTTCGGTCGCGAGTTACCGATGCCGACGATGGCGCAGTTGTTCTTGATCCTGTTCTTGCTCTTTGTTCCGCTCATTATGTTAGTCGAGTTGTTTCGGAACAAAGGCTCGGCAATCATCAATACTGCAACAACAGTGTTTGGCGTTTGCTATGTGTCGTTCTTCCTCGGCTCGTTCGTTGGACTGCGGGAGTTGTTCATCCCTGAAGATTTTCCTGTATGGTTGTACTTTGATGTTCACGGCGCTGACTATCCTCCCGAAGTTGTGAAGCAAGTGTACGATTGGGGCGGGGCGACGGTCATAACGGTGTTTGCTTCGCTCTGGATGTGCGACTCGCTTGCGTATTTCGCAGGTAGATTTTTGGGTAGACACAAGTTGTTTGAACGCGTGAGTCCGAAGAAAACGTGGGAAGGAGCCAGTGCAGGTTATGTTGGAGCAGTCGCTGCGTTTCTTATCGCTCAGAATTATTTTCTCCCGTACATGACTGTTGGCAGTGCGTTTGTTTGCGGAAGTATCGTTGGCATATTCGGTCAGCTTGGAGATTTAGTTGAATCGCTGTTCAAGCGGGACGCAGGAGTCAAAGACTCTTCTGCGCTTATTCCCGGACATGGCGGGGTATTGGATAGGTTTGATAGTCTGATATTCGTGTCGCCGCTGATATTTTTCTATTTAGATTTTGTAGTTTTTTAGCCACGAAGAACCGAAGGACACCAAGGTTTCACGAAGTTTTTCTTGAGAGTTTTCTAAAGAACAACAACTTTGTAGGGACGGGGCTTGCCCCGTCCCACCACAGAGTCAACTCTGCGAGATTGTGCGCTCATTGACTCGGATGATTCAGATTTCGGACAAGGCAGAGCCTTGTCCCTACAGCGTGTAATTGGGTGAGGAGAGAATTGAATAGTACGAAGCAAAAGATCCACGTCATCACGATGGGCTGCGCGAAGAACATCGTGGATTCAGAAAAGCTCATGGCGCAACTTCAATTGAATGACATTGAAGTCACGCCGACGATTGAAGACGCGGACATTGCCGTCATCAATACATGCGGGTTCATTGACGCAGCGAAGGAAGAATCCATCGACATGATTATCGCCAACGTTCACCGCAAAGCGAAGGGGAAGCTGAAGAAAGTGTACGCGATGGGCTGCTTGACTGAACGCTACATGGTGGACTTGCAAAAAGAAATTCCTGAAGTGGACAAGTTCTTTGGCTCATCCAATAATCTCAAAGGTATCCTCAACGAACTCGGCGCAGATTACAAGTACGAATTGCTCGGCGAACGAATGCTCACAACGCCGAAGCATTTCGCGTACATTAAGATTTCTGAAGGCTGCGACAATCCGTGCTCCTTCTGCGCAATTCCGATTATGCGCGGCAAGCATGTCGGTCGCTCGATTGAAGACATTGTTGCAGAAGCTAAACTTCTCGAAACAAAAGGTGTCAAAGAATTGGTGGTGATTGCACAGGACACAACGTGTTTTGGATTGGATATGTACGGCAAACGAATGTTGCCTGAACTGCTTCAAAGGGTCGCCGATGTTGCCGGCATAGAATGGGTTAGGCTGATGTATGCCTATCCGGCAAAGTTTCCGAAAGAAGTTCTCGACGTTATTGCCCAACATCCGCATATATGCAAGTATTTGGATATGCCGGTGCAGCACGTTTCGGATGACGTGTTGAAGTCAATGCGTCGCGGAATTCCTCAGCGAGCGCTGCGTGAATTGATTGATGAAGTCCGTAGCAAAGTTCCGGGCATCACGCTTCGCACGACTATGATTGTCGGCTACCCGACTGAGACTGCAAAAGAGCTCGACGAGTTGTTGAAGTTCATTGAAGAAGTAAAGTTCGACAGGTTGGGCGTGTTTACATATTCCGTTGAAGAGGGAACAAGTGCGTATCCGCTTGGCGATCCGGTTTCGGCAAAAGAAAAAGAGCATCGCAAATCGTTGGTGATGGAGCTGCAGCGCGAAATTTCGGCACAAAAGAACGAAGCGCTTATCGGCACACGACAAAAAGTATTGATTGATAGAGCAGAGGGCGGTGAGTTTGTTGGACGCATGGAACGCGACGCTCCGGAAATTGATAATGAAGTCTATGTAAGTGCTGAAGAGAATCTTTCGGTCGGCAGCTTCTATGATGTTGCAATTGAAAGTGCTTCTGAGTATGATTTATATGCCCGCGTAGTTGAGGGCAACAACATACCACACCATCTGAACAAGCTTGAGTTCATTTCATAATCGGTCCGATCAGGATGACCGCAAGGAGGCTTTATGAAGATGTCGGCAATCATGTGTGTGGCGCTTGCGCTCTGCTTCACGTGTGCAGATGCCCAGGTGGAGGTTACGCAAAACCCTGCCAATGAAATTCCCGCCACATTTGATGTTGATGCGATGAGTTTTGCGTCGACAACATCAAAGCAAAGCCGGCTTGATATTTACGCTGCGATTGGATACGAGCAGTTGAGCTTTGTCAAGAAGGAAGACAAGTTCGTCGCGTCATACGAAATGACGGTTAATGTTTTCGATTCGTCCAATTCTCTCATGAGTGAAAAACTCTGGACCGAGGAAGTAGACGTTCCAAACTTTGACCAATCCGTTTCTTCTGCTTCATATAGTCCAGTACGGCGCTCCATTGAGCTGCCGCCCGGCTTTTACAAAATCTCCATTCTCTGCCGTGATCTTGAAAGCCGGGTTGTCCGTCGCGTAACGAAGCAGCTTACCGTTTCTGATTACTCCAAACCCGGATTGCAACTGAGCGACATCATGATTATCAGCAAGTTTGCAGTGAAGGGAGATAAGAAAAACATCACGCCAAGCATCTCATCCAACGTCGGCACCATTTCCGGACCCATGCACATTTTCTTCGAGGCGTACAACGATGCGAAGCTTGATTCGGTGAAGTTTGTAACGACGGTGTTCACAGAGAAGAATGACGAGGCATTCAAAGTTGATACAACGGTTGCACTTACACCCGGGAAAAATCAAGTGTTTCTCCAGATCGATCAGTCTCCGCTGCCATTAGGCGACTACAAAATGTATGTGCAAGCCCATCCCGCAGGAAGATCCGGGCAGTCACTCGCGACTACAAGCAGGTCATTTGTTGTTCGATGGAGTGCATTGCCCAAAGGTGTGAAAGACCTCGACGTTGCGATCGAACAACTTACCTACATCGCAAAGGACAATGAACTCGACTACATCAAAGAGGCGAAAACTCCCGAAGAAAAACAAAAGCGGTTCAGGGAGTTTTGGAAAAAGCGAGACCCGAATCCAAATACCGTCCGCAACGAGAAGATGGAGAGATACTATGCCCGGGTGGATTATGCCAACAAACATTTCAAGCATTACACAGAAGGCTGGCGCACAGATATGGGCATGGTGTACATCCGGTTCGGTCCGCCAAGCAATGTTGATCGTCACCCGTTCGACAGCGATGCCAAACCATACGAGGTCTGGTCGTACTATGCACTGAACTACTCATTTGTGTTCATTGACCAAACCGGCTTCGGCGACTACCGGCTTGCTCAACCCATTTGGGATGTGTGGCAGCGGGCGCGTGAGATCGACGACGGGCTTTAGGTGCAGGTGACCGTCACCTCACAGAGAATCATCTGGTAGGTGACGGTCACCCGTGTTGACCTTCAACAGGAGAATCTCTATACTTTCCTCATGAAAGGTTTCCTCCTGATAAGACTTCTCGGTCTGTTTCTGTTTTCAATCGGCACATTGTCGCTTGCAATTGCTGCTCCCACAATCCGCTCGATTCAAACCCAGGGCAACTCAGTCTTCACAACGAGAGAAATCCTCGAATGGATATCATCCGAACAGAATCTTCCATACTCGAAACAAATCATCGCCAACGACCTGAAGCTCGTTGCCGACAACTATCGCCGCCGTGGGTATCTTGCGATAAACGTGGAGCCACTTCTCAATCAATCTCTTGCTGATAGCGCATACGTTGACATCGTCTTCAGCATCCATGAAGGTCGTCAAACAGTTGTAGGCTCGATAACACCGCAAGGCAATCAACAGCTTTCCTCTCACGAGATTCTCAATCAGTTCGATTTGAAATCAGGTGACCCGCTCGATGAGTCCATTCTTGAAAAGGATATTGATGGAATGCTCGCGAGATACGAACGGATCGGCTATCCGTTTACGCTGTGCAGAGTGGAAAACCTTGCGATGCAGCAAGGGGACGAAGCCGACACGCTCACCATCGCGTTGAACATCGAAGAGGGCCAACAACTAACGATTGACGAAATCCGGGTTGAGGGAAACAAAGAGACCAATCCGTCGGTTATCGTACGTGAGACAAGGATTGATTCCGGCGAAGTGTTCAATCCAACAAAAGTTGATGCCATAAAACCACGACTAAAACGTCTGAACATTTTCTCCGATGTGAGCGATCCGGAGTTGTATGTCCGCAACAACAAAAGCGGTCTGCTCATCAAAGTTCAGGAAGGAAGCACCAATACATTCGACGGCGTGATTGGCTACATTCCCGGCAGCGGCGTTGACCAATCCGGTTACGTGACGGGACTCGTTTCTGTTTCAATGAGAAATTTGTTTGGCACAGGACGCAAGCTGAGTTTCAAATGGGCACGGGAAGATCGTTCGTCGCAAGAACTCGGCGTGCGATATCTTGAGCCATGGGTTTTCAATTTGCCTGCAAACATTGGCGGGGGTTTCTCGCAACGTCAGCAGGATTCATCGTACGTTCGTCGTGTGTTGGATCTGAAAGCTGAGTTGATGGTATCGGAAGAACTTTCCGTTGCCGGACTGTTCAACTCGGAGAGTGTGATTCCCTCTGCAAGCGATTCGGCATTCAGCCGCGTGTTTCAAAGCTCAATTGTTTCTGTTGGTGCGGAAATTCTGTATGATGCACGAGACGACGCATACAGTCCGACGTCGGGCGCTCGCTATCGAACCGATTATCAATATGGAACAAAACGAACGAGCAAGATTCCTTCCAACCTTCTAGACCAAGTTCCAGGAAAATCAACGGTTCAAAAATTCACACTCGATTTGGATTTCTACCTCTCCACATTCACGCGTCAGGTAGTAGCCGTTGGTTTACACGGACGTGAGCTGCAAAGCGGGCGACCAGAAGAAGGTGAGATGTTCCGGTTGGGAGGAAGCCGTTCACTGCGTGGCTTTCGAGAAAGCCAGTTTATCGGCTCTCGTCTGGCGTGGTCCAACACGGAGTATCGTTTCCTGCTTGCCCGTCGCTCGTTCTTTTACGGATTCATTGACGCGGGCTATTATTTCCGTCCGGCAGATGAGGCGAGAACAATTCCAATCCGAAAGAGCGAAGCATTCAACTATGGCTACGGCATCGGCATTCAATTAGAAACAGGCTTGGGCGTGTTGGGAGTGAGCTTTGCACTCAGCAGTGATACCCCTTCATTCAGCAGCGGGAAAATTCATTTCGGGCTTATCAATGAATTCTGACCTTCTGCACGTAGAAGATATTGAACAGCGAAAAGCCCGAATGCTGAAACAGGAACGGGAGTGTTGGAGTGATGGAGTGATGGAGGTTGCCGGGATTGACGAAGCCGGGCGTGGTCCGCTTGCCGGACCTGTGGTTGCCGCTGCGGTAATTTTTGAGCCGGAGTTTTTCATTCCCGAAGTGAACGATTCGAAAGTGCTGAGCGCTGAGGAGCGGGAGGTTCTCTACGAGCAAATTATCGGGAGCGCAAAAGCGCTTGGCGTCGGTGTGGTTCATCGTGGTGTTATTGATTCGATCAACATCCTGCAAGCAACATACAGAGCAATGCACGAAGCCATACTCCAACTCTCCATTACTCCATCACTCCTGTTGATTGATGGGAATAGATTTCAAGACATCGGCATTCCTTTCAAGACGATTGTCGATGGCGATGCATTAAGCTTTTCGATAGCAGCGGCGTCTATCATCGCCAAAGTTACACGTGACAGGATGATGGTTGAGTACGATAAGCAATTCCCCGGCTACGGGTTTGCGAAACACAAAGGCTACGGAACGAAAGAACATCGGGAAGCAATACAACGGTTGGGTTTATGCGAGATTCATCGGCGGTCGTTTGCGGTGAAACGTCAAATGAAATTAGACCTTTCGGAATGATTCTGTAGGGGCACAACATGGCGTGCCCGTGCAAAAGCGCTATCATGTTCAAACAATCCACAAAACAATCCGGTGATGAGGGAGAGCAGATTGCACGACAGCACCTCGTGCAGCTCGGTTTCCAGATTATCGAGACGAAGTACCGATACGGGAAAACCGGAGAGATCGATATCATTGCAAAAGATGGCGACGTGCTTGTCTTCTGCGAAGTGAAGATGCGCAAGAACGATCAGTACGGCGATCCGGAATTTGCTATCACGCCGAAGAAGCAAGCACAGGTTCGCAAGATTGCTCAAGCGTATCTGTACGAAAAAGAAATCAACAACCAGGAATGCCGCTTCGACGTTGTGGCGATAAAGAAGTATGGCAGCAAGCCCGAAATCAATTACATACCAAACGCGTTCTAACCTCTACCACTTTTCTTAGGAGACAGCTCATGAACATTGCCGTCGTAATGCTTGTGTCGGGGATGGCGTTGGTGCTGGGGTACAAATTCTACAGTGGATTCATCGCTCGTGTTTTGGGTGTGGACGAAAGCCGCCCAACACCTGCGACCAGGATCAATGACGGAGTAGATTTTGTGCCAACGAAACCGCTCGTTTTGTTCGCTCATCATTTTGCCGCTATAGCCGCTGCCGGACC
>Ga0082335_1000735_pt1 | contig 77902 bp, 84 predicted proteins | sample Subgrocontami58m_FD_72375 | JGI IMG/M metagenome (GOLD analysis project Ga0082335, IMG submission 72375) | Subsurface groundwater microbial communities from S. Glens Falls, New York, USA - GMW37 contaminated, 5.8 m (SPADES assembly) (version 2) ... | reverse complement strand
ATGCTTTTGATTATGGCGTCGGGTTGGAAAGCGGATTAATCAAATTCGGGAAAAATTATTTCGACATCCAGTTCTGCTGCCTCTATGACGGATTCGAATACAGCGCAGGCTGCTCCATGGGCTTCCCTGTGCCTGGTAAAATAATCAAGGAAATAAACAACGGCAAAAAGTCAATGGGCACTATCGTGTCAAATATTTCCGGCATAAAAAACATCGGCGCAAAAGGAGGGGCGCTTGCATTCCTCTCCGGCGGATTGCTGCACCGCAAGGAAATGGTGGAGCAGGCTTTCCTTTGCGCACTTGTGCAGCGAAGGGCGAAAATCTAGGATTTATTTTTTCTGTGCCATTGCCTTCTGCTTTTCAGAGAGCCCTTTCTGGTCGAAATGCCTGAACACACTCGCAAAGTACAGCACGGCTCCGGCAGTTATCAAGGCAAGAAGCGGGTATCCCACCACCAGAATAGCCAATACATATGAGGGCAATGCTGCCATCCCGAAAATCACGCATCCAATCAAAATCGGAATGAACACGTCAAGTGTCTGCCCTTTCACAAGCATGAACGATTTCATCGGCGCCTTGGGGCCGTCCTTGCCGTCGCGAAGGTAAATTAACGGGGCGAACATCGTCCTGACTGAATGGAGAAGCACGCCCAAATAATGGATAAGCATGGCAAATGCAAGAAAACCAATCCCAACCGACACCATAAGGGGATGCACGTAGTAGCCTGCCGCAATCCACAGGGCAGTGAGCACATAAAGCACGATAACTGCGGCAAGCACCCTCTTGTCATACCAGGAAAACAGGTTTACAAAAAGCGTTTTTAGCATCACAAGGAAAAACTGCGCGAAATTGTGTTTCCCGTCCATGGGGTAGCCTGCAATCCTCATGGCATTTTTGCCAAACTGGTAATGGAAGAAACTCCAGACAAAAACCTCCCCCAGCATGTAAAGCAGGGCGAAAACCGCCGCGGCAAGCGTGGAAACGGGCAAGCCGAAGACTATGATGTCTGCCGCAACAAGCCCGGGCAGCAGCGCAACAAGGGCAAGCGTGACAAGGGCGGATGCAAACAGCACCGCGGCATAAAACAACATCCAAATCTGCATTGTCCTGTCCCGGAACCCATTGACTGCGAATTTAATGCCGGCTATTGAGTCATAACCCATTCGTTCACCCTATTTTTCCGCAGGTTTGCCTGCCTTCCCTTTTTTCTCAAAATATCTGTAAACCTGCGCCAAGTATTTGAAGGAAAGAATGGACAGGAACGGGGCGGCAAGCATGCTGATAATGCTGTCCCCGATTGGCAGCGCCAGCCCAACCAAAAAAGCAATGAAAATTACCGGCACCGCGATTATGAGCTGCACCACGCCAAGAATTAGCGTTATGCCCGCCATTTCAATCACGTTGCCCTCCATTTTCCTCCATGATTCCAAAAGGGATTCGCGCGCGCCCATGCCGAATTGTAGGAAATAAAGCGGGGCAAGTTCGAGCCGGAATTCATGGTACAGGATTCCGATAAGATGCACCAGAATCCCTATCGTTGCAAGCCCCAGCGAAATCACAATCAAAGGCAGCGCCATTCCGCTTTCCTTGAACGCCAGCGCCAACACGGATGCAATAAGCGCGAGAATGTAGCATCCGGCCCACACGGCTAGAATTCTTTTCTCATACCAGGTGAACAGCTTGACCAGGTACCACCTGATGCCCATCAGGATGAAATCCACGAACGATTGTGATTTTTTTGGCTTTGCAAAGCCCGAGAGCGAAAATGACCGAAGATAAAACCTCATGGCAAAATACGCCCTGATAAGGGCAACCGCAACCATTGCCACTATGAAGCTCACTATCATCAGAACAATCAGCATGTACATTTTTCCAAGATCCAAATTAGCAGCTGTTTCATCTTTCACAAGCGCCATGAACGTGTCAAATGAGCCTGTTGCAGCCCCAACCACGAAGAAAACTGCCACGAGCATGGCAAAAATTGCCAATTCAGCCACGAGGTAAAATGCTGCGTTCTTGAGCATTTCACCGTCCTTGAAAGCCCGAAGGCCTTCCATTATCTCCTTTCCAAAGTCAAACCCCATTTTTTCCCCTCGCGTGCCGTGAAGGCTCCCTTGCGCCAATTTTGAATCCGAGTGCGGTTATTTCGGCAGGGTAAATTGTGTGCTCGTGCGCGCTGCCCCTCATTTTCACAACTTCAACGGTCCTTATCCTCCTTGCCTCCTGTTTCTCAAAATCAAGGTGGATGAAGCCGTCTGTCAATGTCTCTATGCCGGCCGTGGTGCGCGGCATGTCATGCGGCCCCTGCGAAATGTCCTCTGCCGTAATCAGCGTGGTGGTGCCCCATTTGCGTATCCTGTTCGTAAGGTCGCGCAAATCCCTCCTGCGCGCGTCATCCCCTTCCGACAAGGAGGCAAGGGGCGAAATGGTGTCGAAAACCACCCTCTCCACTCCAAGCGTGTCCACAAGCTCAAGCAGCGAATTTTCCTGCTCTGCAAAATTCGCAAGTTCGGCATACGGGTATTCGATGAAAACCGCATGCTTTTCCCTGTCCAGTTCGGGCAAATCCCAGCCAAACGAGGACATGTTGGCAAAAATCGAGAATTTCGGCTCGTCGAAAGACAAATACAGGCCCGGCTCCTCCGCTTCATGCCATCCGTTAACAAGGAACTGCACTGCAAATGTGGTCCTTCCCGAGCCGGTCCCGCCAGAGAGGGTTATTATCGAATTTTTCGTGAATCCGCCGCCTATTATCGCATCAAGCCCGGGTATTCCGGTGGGCACTCTTGGGAACAGCGGCACATTGGACAATTTCACACCATTTTTCCTGCCCAATCCGGGCAGCTTTCCATCCTCTTGGTTACCTGCCTGCCACATCCATATTCCGGCAGCTTTTCATCCCGATTTATTCCCTTCCTGCCGTGCCAAGAAGCCTTTTCCCAAGCTCAATCCTCGCTTTCATTTTGCCCTCGAACGCGGCTTTCTCATTTTCATCCATCCCTTTCTTCAGCATTATGTTTGTGAATTGCTGGCTGATCGACGATACCAGCAGCAACGCCTCCTGGGCTTCGTGGAGCGGAAGCCGCACCTCAAGGGGCTCCTCGATTTCCACCCCTATCGGCCCGTATGAGGAGCACAGGCTGACCAGCGTGCCGAACCTGTCAACCAGCAGCGTCACTTTGGCCGTTGCAGAAAAAGCCCCCTGGTGCTCCATCGGCTCGTCAATTTCGCCCACCCCGAACCTAACGCCTTCCTCCTTGGTGAGCTTGCTTATGAATCCGACCATCACTTCCTTTAGCGCATCAGGCGAATTGCTGTGAAGGTCGAAGTAAAGGCAGGTGTGCAAGCCCCCGTCCTTCACCACATCGTCCCTCAACTCCTTGAATGTCTTCTGAGCCATAAAAAATACCTTTTTTCCCCAAAATATGGGGTGAAATGGAATTTATTAAACTGCGCCTGCCCCGATGCGAAGCGCCTTGGCAATCTCTTCGATAGGCATTTTTATCTGCTCTCCGGTTGTCAGGTTTTTAAGTACAAATTGGCCTGATTTTATTTCCTCTTCCCCGATAATGAGCGCATATGGCACCCCGAGCGCATTCGCATAATCAAGCTGCTTGCGCATTGGCCTGCACTGCAAATCGGTCTCGCATGCCACGCCCGCGGCCCGCAGGAATTTGGCTGCCTCGATGGCGGCCGCATATATCTTCATCTCGTCTTTCACCCCGACCACAATAACCTTTGTCGGAGTTGCCGCCCCTTCCTTCGCAGACAGGGCCATCAGCCTTTCAATCCCAAGCGATATCCCGACGGCATAATCGTCCTGCCCGTACATCCCAAGCAAGCTGTCATAGCGCCCCCCGCCTGCAATGTTCCCGATTTCATCACTTGCCTTTATCTCGAAAATCGGGCCGGTGTAATAGTCAAGCCCGCGCGCAAGGGAGAGGTCAATCACGCAATTTTTCACGCCGCGCATTTCAAGCCCGTCCATCACCTGAACAAGCTCTTTTGCCCCGTCCTCGGAGAATTCGGAAGCGGCTTTGAGCGCTGCGCCGTTTCCATTCTTTCCTGAGAGGCTTTCAAGCAGCTCTTGTGCGTCATCATTCCCAATGCCTATCTTTTCCAGCCCGTCCACAACCGCTTCCTGGGGGATTTTCCCAATTTTGTCAAGCATCCTGAACAGCTCGGTGTCGTTTTCCACGCCGTATTTTGCTGCAATGCCCGAAAGTATTTTCCTGCTGTTAAGCAATATTGTGCAATTGGCAAAGCCAAGAAGCTCAAGGGTTTCATTTGCCATCGCCAATAGTTCGGCTTCCGCCCTCATTTCCTTGCAGCCTATTATGTCCGCATCGGCCTGCAAAAATTCCCTCATTCTTCCTTTCTGCGGCTCCTCGCGCCTCCACACAGGGCCTATGGCATACCTCTTGTAAGGCTTTGGCAGGGAGGAATTTGCCGCAAACCTGGCCAGCGGCACAGTCATGTCAAAGCGAAGCGCAAGCTGCCCGTCGTCAATCCGGAAAAGCTGCCCCTTTATTTCCGCCCCGCACTTGCGCTCAAGGGTTTCCGCCTGCTCCAGCGCCGGGGTGGAAAGCGGCTGGTAACCCCATAGCTTGAATTGCCCCTCGATGGCCTGAAGCATCCGCTGCCTCACCATGTTTTCCGCACCGGAAAAATCCCTCATGCCCTTTGGCGTGGAATATTCTGCCATGAAATAAGTATGAAAAAAGCGGTTTTTATATGTGCCCCTTTGCCGCCCGAACGAGGAATCCTGCCAAGCCTTTCTTTTCCTTCCCCCTATTCAGCCCACGCCTGAAGCCGCCCCTTCCATTCAATTCCCCATCGAGGAATTTACCCAGCTTTTAATCGCCTCTTTCGTGCCCGCCCCGACGCGCTGCTCCGCGATTTCCCCGTCCTTGAACAGAAGGAGGGTTGGGATGCTCATCACGGAAAATTCCTCGGCAAGCTCGGACTGCTCATCCACGTTCACCTTGCCGAATTTCACTTTTCCCTTCATCTCCTCGGACAATGTGTCGATTACCGGCCCCAATGCCTTGCAAGGCCCGCACCACGGAGCCCAGAAATCAACTACCGTGTATCCTTTTGCTATTTCCTTCTTGAAATTGTCATTCGTAAGGGTCAACATGATACGCGCCTCCGCAAAGCAGGATGAAAAAGGGAAAAAGAAATATAAACAGAACGCAAGCGGCGCCGTCATTTCCCGATGACTATGGTCTTGTCGTATTTTGTAATCACAAATCCCCGGCCGTTTTTCAGATAGTCGTTTATTTGCCTTGCCATCTGGTATTCCGTGAATTTTGCTTCGGTGTCAAGCATGAAAAATCCCATTACTGCGCGCATTCCCTGGCCGGAGGCGGCATAATGCCGTGTGCTTACGGCGTGCAATTCCACCCTTTCCGCCCCGAATTCCGAAATGCATTTTGCCGCAAGGCCTTTGATGTCGTCGCACCTGCCCTCGTACAACTCAACCATGCCCGACACCTGCCCCATGTCGCCATGCATTGTTATGGCAAGCTTCCCCCCGTCCTTGACAAGCGTTTCCGCCTGCCTGATGGAATCCATCCACGTTTCCCTCGGCTGGAAATAAAGCATGTGCCCCATGTAAACAAAATCGGCCTTTCCCTCGATTTTAGTTTCAGGGAACGAGCCATTGACCACGACGATTCTTGGCGCCGCATCCGGTTTCCTGCTTCGCAGCTTAAGGAATCCTTCCAATATTCTTACGTTGTCCGAATTCCGCTCAATAAGGAGGCAATTCCGAAAATTGGGCGCAATTTTGCCCGATAGGGCGCCCGTCCCAGCCCCAATGTCCACCATGCTGCCGTTTTCCTTCCACGCTGCGTCAAGCACCTCATCCCGCAATTTTTGGTACACCACCTGTTTTTCATCCGTGGTCCGGGTAAAAAAGCTGTAAATTTTCCAAAATTCGGAAAAATTGGAGGTGTCATATCTTTGTTTCGTTGTTCCGAATTCCCGCACGCCCAGAATGCGCTTCTCCAAGTCTAGGATGCGGTTGTAATCCGGCGGCGGCCTTGAAGCAGGCGTGTAAATTTTCCATTGGGGCTTAATCAAGTTGCTCATATTCTAATTATGTGTTATTTGATTATTAAGCCTTTCTACAAGTGAAATCTGAACTATCTGTGGGGTTATCTCTTCTTCACAAAAGGATTCCTCGCCTTGATTCCTGGCACTTTTTCAAAATCAGAAGTATTTTCCGTGATTATCTCGAAAACGGAATTCTCAAGCATCGTGGCTGCAAGCAGGGCGTCGAAAAAATGGATTTTATTCTCGCGGCAGAGGATTATTGCGCTAACGACCGTGGCGCCAGAATATGGCAGCATGTCGGAATACCTTGAAAATTTTCCGACCGCGTCTGCAACTTCCGTTCTGCTTGCCTTCACAGCCGACTTTTCAAGCAGCACGCGCGAGAATTCGGCAAGGTTCTGGACGCTAAGGGCCATTTCATTGGCGCCTGCAAGACCCGCAATGGCTTCCTCAGCCAGCCTTTTTTTATCGGACTCCCCTTCCGATGCCGCATAAACCAGGATATTCGTATCCACAAGCGCCCTAGTCATAGATTTCATTCCTGTTTTTGTACATCGTGTATTCAAAATGAATGCCACGATGGAGGGTTTTCATGAATTCCTGCAAGCCTTTCCTCCTTTCCCCATCGTCGTCATCGCTATACCTGTTCACAACCTCGGTCACCGCGCGGCTTAATGAGCCTTTTTTCCCTCCGAATTTCTTATGGGCAAGCCGTCGGAGCTTCTTCTCGGTGTTATCGTCAATTGAAATAAGTATGTTTGCCATTGAAATCCACCATCTATATGTATATATGGATGATGTATATAAACATATGGATGCTGCTTTTGCCTTCCTACCCCTGGAAATACTGCCTGAATTTCGCAGTTGTCTTGAGCGAAACCGTCCTGCCGGATGGCGTTGCGGTAATGAATCCCTTCCCAATCAGTTCCGCGGCATCCTCGTAAATCGTGCTTCCCAGTTTTTTGTACAAATCTCGCTTCTTTATCCCGTCGCTTCTCGAAATGTAAGCCAGCGTCCTGAGTGCGTGCCTTGATATTTCGGCTTCCCCGGCAAAAGTCCTAACCGAAGGTGCATAAGCGGCCTTCACCCTCATCGACCATTTGCCGCCCTCCTCCTTCACAATTTCAATCGCCGAAGCCTCTCCGCCGTATTTTGCAGCCAGTTTCGAAAGCTTCTCATCCACGTGCCCAATTGCCGCAATGCCAACCAGTTTTGCCAAATCCGACGCAGCCAATGGCTGGCTTGCCATGAACAGCGCTGCCTCAAGCACTTTCTCCGAATCCACTTGCGAAAGGTTTGCCTGCACGCGCACAAACCGGGCAGAAGTGCTGATAGGGTTTTTTTCAATAGCTTCGTCCTGTTTAATTGCAGGCTCCACAATAACTTCCTTGGCCGAGTCTTCCATCCCCGCCTGCCCGCCGGCTTCTTCGCCTTCTTCAGGGGCATCTTCTTCACCACTGCCCTCGTCTTCCTCTTCTTCCGGACCATCAACTTTCACTTCAGTTTCCACATGGGGTGCCTCTTCCTTGCCTTTTTTCATTTTCTTCCCAGTTGCGCCTTTGCCCTTTTTGCCTTCCATCGGGTCTGACACCACGTTTGCAATCGTGGATTCGTCGGCGCCGGCATCGGTTTTTTCCTCAGCCTCATATGCTGGCCTTCCATCGTCGGCCTGCCCTGCCCCGAACCCGCCATCCGCCTGCCCTGCTCCGAACAAATCCGAGTAATCCCCCTCTTTTTCGATTTTCCTATCCTTGCCGCCTATTGCCGCGGTTATTTTTGGGCTTTTTTCCTTTTTTGCGCCTTTTTTCACTGCCTTTGCCATCTACCCACCCTTTCCCCCAAGCCTTACGAATATTTCCCCGAAGAATTTTTCCTGCATCATGTGCACTTTGCCTTCCTGCGTGAGGTGCAAAAGAGGGAGCAAAGTATAAATTATGTCCGCCCTTCCCCTCTTGCCATCCAGCAGGCCTGAAAACGTGGCCCAGCCGGACGAATCCGTCCGCTCCCCAATTTTGCCAAGCACCTCTTTCATTTTCTCCTCAATGTTTATCGCGGTCAATTTTATCTCCATGTTCGGGGAGAGCTTCACCTGCTTCATAATCGTCTCGTGCTTGCGCGAGTCTTCCATCACTTTTTCCATCGCCTCAAGCAATTCATCCAGGCTCACGCGCCTTTTCGGAGGGATGCGCCCCCGCAATTCAAGCGCGGGGATTTCAACCGGGCCCGTGTCATCCACGAATTCATCAAGCATTGCCTGCTGGGGCGGCTCCTCAAGCTGCAGGGCATCAGACTTGAACCTAAGCAGAATCGCCGCCCCAAGAATCAAATTCGCAGGAAGCCTCAAATCATCAGTCTCAAGCTTCCTCACCCGCTCCAAATACTGCGTGGCAATGTCCACCACGTCGATATTCCACGGGTCCAGCTCGTTGGCATGCACTAATTCAAGAAGCAATTCGCGCCATGTGGGAAGCTGCACTATCTTTTCAAGCGTCATGTCGGATGGCAAAGGATGCCTTGAAGTTGAAACCTCCTCCTCAAGATTCCCTTCATCCGACGGGCCGCCCTTCATAAAAAAATATGGGCATTGGGGAATAATAAGATATCTATCGCTTCCTTTTTGCCGCCTTCCTTCCCAATTCGTTCGCGTGCAATATCCTGCCGTAAATCGCTTCCGCCTTTTCACTAGTTGCCGGATTATCTGCGCACTCTTTCCAATCAGCTAAAAACGATAGGGAATCTTCGCTTTCAAGCGCCAATTCCACACCCATTTCCTGCGCCAAATTCTGGACTTCGAATTGGTGGAAGCCGTCTATTTCCCCGAATTTTATCCCGGCAAGTTCAGACCGCACTTTTTGCATATGTTAAATCCGTTTTTGGCGTATTTATTTGTTTGCAGCAGATTTTCCCATTAATAATCACCCAAGTGTGTCCGCCCTTTTTCCCTTCTCAGTAATCCCCAAGGTGCTTTTGTTTCGCCTCATCCATCCTTGCCTTCCTTCTCACTTCCTCTTTGGGCTTCTCAAAAGACAGCGTGCCAAACTCCCCGTCATACCCGGGCAATATGAACAGTTTCTTGTCCCGCACCTTCAGAATCCCATCGACAATTTGCGGCACGGTTGCCCTCTCCAAATCCTCGCGCGTCGCATGCAAAACCGCAAACTCATTCCCAAAAGCCTGTATCAATTCGGAATATTTTTCCTGCACCTTCACAGAAGATGGCGCGGTATCATACACCATGCCGATTATTTCGGCAAGCGGCACCAAACTCTCAAACGGATGCGCGTTTTTCGGCACAATTCCTTCTTCCCGGTCAGCCAAATCATCCACCCTGCTCATCACCCCAACCGTCAGATTCTTGCCGCAAACAGGGCATTTCCCGTTCAATTTCTTCCTCTCAGATGGTTTCATCCGAATTTCGCACGCCCGATGCCCGTCGTAATGGTATTTCCCCTCTTCGGGAAAGAATTCATACGTGAGCGCAAGCCTCTTCTTCTCCTTGTACCTTATCGCCTCATACATCTCATCATAAGTCTGCCTGTCCAAATCAAACACGTTCGCCTCCCTGCCAATTTTTGCAGGGGAATGGGAGTCTGAATTGGAAAGCAGCTGCACCGAATCAAGTGCCGACACCCTCCAATTCATGGCAGGGTCGGATGACAGCCCCGTCTCTATGGCGTAAATGTGCTGCGCCATGTCTTCATACGCCTCTTTGAGCGAGTCAAATCCGCCCCGCGCCCCGAAAACCGAAAACCACGGCGTCCATGCGTGCGCCGGGAAAATTATGGCTTTGGGGCAAATAGAAATGATTTTCTCCACCATTTGCGCGCAGCTCATTTTCACCGTGGGCCTTCCATCCACTGCCAAGTCTCCTTTCTTTCCAAGCTCGCCATTCACCTGCTCCGCCACCTCGAATGAGGGCAGAAGCACACATGTATGTATGCGATGGAGTTTTTCCCCCACGTACCAGAAGTTGTTTATTTCCGCAGACAATACGAATTTCTGCGCACCGAAATGCACAAACCCGTCGTCAGCCTCCACTCCCTTGCTTTTCAGCTCCGCAAACCATGTGGGGTGCGTGAAGTCCCCTGTCCCGATAAGGTCTATGCCCTTTATTTTCGCCCACCGCGACAACCCTTCAAGCGACATGTCCGGGGAAGTCGCCCGCGAGAATTTGGAATGCATGTGCAAATCAGCGACAAATTTCATTTCAATCCGCCAACCCCTGCCTTTGTAATTGCAATTCTGCCACGAATTTCATTTCAATCCGCCAACCCCTGCCTTTGTAATCGCAAATCAGCGACAAATTCCATGCGATTTTGTTTACCCTGATTTGCTTTTTATATCCTTTTATGCCAACATGCATCATGGCGCTTTCCATGGGCACAAACGGGGTCAGGGGGCTTCTTGCCCAGCTTGGGCCGAACGAGGCAATGCGCCTTGGCTTTGGATTTGCAAAATGGCGCATGGGGCAGTCTCCTCCCAAAGATGCCGCTGCTTACAGAATTGCAATCGCAAGGGATATGCGCCTCACCTCCCCGATGCTCATGCAGGCGGCATGCTCGGGCGTAATGGCGGCAGGCTGCGAAGCTTTGGACATCGGGCTTCTTCCCTCCCCCCTCGCGGAATGGGCCGCAACAAAATACGACGCAGACGGGCTCATCATAGTTACGGCATCGCACAACCCGCCGGAATGGAACGCGCTCAAGTTCGTGGATGGGAACGGCGTTGCGGTTTCAAGGGAACGGGGGGAAAAAATCTGCGCATTCCAGCAAAACTCCCTGCCCCCTCTTCCATGGCAAAAAATAGGAAGGCTGGGGAAAATTGACGGCATTATCGAAACCTACATTTCCCATGCCGCCTCATTTGCCTCTGATTTACATGGCTCAAATCCAGGAAAAGGGCTGTCGGTAATTTTCGACCCGGGCAACGGCACATCCACTTTGGCCGCCCCCAAGCTTCTTGAGAAATTAGGCGCAAAAGTGAAAGTTATAAACGGCACACTGGATGGCACTTTCCCCTCACGCCCATCCGAGCCTACAGAAAAAAACGTTGCGGGGCTGATAAAAGCGGTTCTGGCTGAAGCTGCGGATTTTGGCGTTGCGTGCGACGGGGATTCTGACAGGGTTGTTTTTGTCGATGACAAGGGAAGATGGCTTGTCGGCGACAAGGGCGTGGCAATCCATGCAATAAACGCGCTTGCAAAAACAGGCAAGAACAAACCCTCGCCTGCCGTAATCACCACCGTTGCCACAAGCCGCGTGGTTGAGGATGTCGTTTCCGCAAACGGCGGTTCCATCCAATACGTGAAAGTCGGCGCCCCATACATCAGCGAGGCAATGCTTGAGCATAATGCCGTTTTTGGAGGGGAGGAAGTCGGAGGCATAATCTACCCTGGCTTTTCGCTTGCAAAAGACGGAATACTTGCCGCGGCCATGCTGCTTGGCATGGCAAAAGAAAAGCCCATTTCCAAATGGCACGACGCATTGCCGAAATACTTCAACGCCAAAACCAAAATAGAGTGTGCGCCTGCCAAAAAACAAACTGCCATGTCTTCGCTTGCAACCTCCCTCCCGGCATCTTCACCATCCGCAAAACCAAACCTGGCGGACGGAATCCGCCTGGATTTCCCGGATGCATGGGTTATCATACGCGCATCCGGCACCGAGAACTATTTCCGGATTTTTGCAGAGGCAAAATCGCAGGAAAAGGCGGAAAGCTTGATGAACAAATTTGCGGCAATTGTCAAGGATGCGTTGAATTGAGGTGGATTATTATGAAAGCCATACTTCTTTGCGGCGGGCAGGGCACGCGCCTCCGCCCTTACACTTACAACATTCCAAAACCAATGCTTCCTCTTGGAAGAAAACCTATTCTTGAATATGTCATCCGCAACCTCAAGGCAAACGGGGTGAGCGAATTCTTCCTCACAGTCGGCTACCTCAAGGAGCAGATAATGGGTTATTTCGGGGATGGGAAAAAGCTGGGCGTCAAAATCCACTATGTGGAGGAAAAAGAGGCCCTCAACACTGCGGGCAGCACCCTGCCTGTCAAAGACTTGATGAAGGAAACATTCGTTGTGCAGATGGGCGACCATCTGTCAAGAATAAACGTGCGCAAAATGGTCGAACTGCATAAAAAATCCGGCTGCATCGCGACAATCGGATTCAAAAGGCAGGGAATACCGCTTGACTATGGCGTGGCGCATATTGCCGCCGAGGGCACTGTGAAGGATTTCCAGGAAAAGCCCATCGTGACAAACATGATTAACGCCGGCATCTATGTTTTCGAGCCGTCAATTTACGATTACATAAATCCAAAGGAGGATTTTGCGAAAAATGTTTTCCCCCGCCTTCTTGCGGAAAAAAAGCCCATCAACTCGTACATTTTCGACGACTTCTGGCTCGACATCGGGCACACGGAAGAGTACGAGGAAATGAACCGTGCGATATCGATTATCGAACTGGTAACCGAATTGGAATGAGCATTCACTGAACGTACTTTTGGGCTTTTTTTATTGCCTCAACCGCGACTTTCATATCTTCCTTGGTTGCTATCCCAAACTCATATTTCACGAGAGCATCGCATGAGCGTTTCCTTTCATCAGGGCTTGCGCTCTTGAGGTATTTCAGTATGCTTTCCCTTACGGTGGGGTATGACCATTTAGTCAGGATGCTGTTTATTCCCTCATTAAGCCAAAAATCCATGTCGGTTTTCCAATCCTGGCCTTCCTTGTATTCTCCGCCCCATTCTTTCATTGAATGGCCTATTTCATGCCGAAGTATCTTGGAATACATGGTGCTTGTGGTGTCTATATCTATATTTTTTGTATCGTAATTGAGCATGCCGCCGTAACTGTTCGATGCCATCCCGGCTATTTTTCGCACCAGCCACATGTTCTTTTTTGCCTTTTCCTTATCGCTTGCCGACAATACGTATTCCTGCCCGGGCAGCCCAATTTCCGCGTAAAGCTCCCCTGTCTGCGCCTGCATGTGAACTAGGAATTTTTCCGCACCTTCGGGTGTTTTGATGAATTTGTCCACCAAATCTAGCTGCCCCTGCGCAAAATAGAATTTTTCAGGAATGACATCAAGCAGAAAGCTTCCGTATTCCCCAAATCCTATAATTTTCGGATTGCTTGAGAATTTTAGCGGCCAGCCTGTCACGCTGAAAATTTGGAACTCCGGGCTTGTCGAAATATAATTAATCATCCCAGCAATCGATTCAACAAGCTCCTTTTTCACGGCCGCCCCCAGCTCTTTAGGGGCCCCAATGAGCTTTTTCACCGCTCCCGCCCTGTTTTCGTAATATTCCCCGGTTTTTTTGGCATATTGGATTTCGTAAAGTTCCCGTTTTATCTCGGCGGCAACCTTGCCAAGGCTTTCCTTCGACCTGTCGGATTTTGCATAAATCCCGACCAAATCCTCCATAGCCACATCAATATTGGCGGAAGTCCAATCCGTCCTGGTGTGCTTGTAAATTTGCTCTTCCACCCATTTTGCGTCCTTCCCCTGTTTTTTCTCGCCAGTCCCTGCATTATCCGGTTGTTTGTTAATCCATACCTTGATATTTCCCTCGCTGGTCTGCCGGGCAAAATACCACTCCGTAGAATCCTTAACCGTGAAGAGATACCCGTTCCCATTTTTTTCCGACGAATCGATTTCGCGCATTTCCCCGTCATTCCATTTGAGGCTGTTGCCCACTTTCATGGAATCGGAAAAACTTTTCCCCCCAAGCGTAGTTGCCGGCACCAAAAACAGGTATTGCCAATCATCTTGTTGGGGAAGTATTGCTACAGGATTCAATGTCCTAAACGCTGCCATGTACATGCCATTGGACTTAATTTTTTAATCCTATCCGCAATCTTTGGTGAAGTTCAACTTGTGACTATCGCAACAGTGCTGCCGTTCTGGTAGGCGGATTTGAATTTTCCAATGTTCTGGTAAATCCAAAGTATCCTGCTTCCGAATTCCTTGCCAGGGCGAAGCAGCATGTTGCCGGTCGCATTGGCAGGCTTGCCCGGATAAAGCATCACGGCCTGCCCGATTGGCAGGAAATCTATTATCTGGCCGTTTGAGGAGATGAGCCTTCCCGGCGCTGCGGACAATTTCCCGTTTGAGTCAATCGGCTGGGCAATCAGCGAGTCTGTGGAATAAAATATCGCAAGCCTGGCGCCGGACGAATCCGTGGTTTCCTGCAAATAATTGTAAGCCTTGAGCGTCCATCCATCCCCGCTTGCATTGGCAATCCTCTCAAAAGCTCCGGTTGAAAGCACTATGGCGGTCTTTTTTGACAGGGCTGCGCTTTCCCCGTCTTGCGAAAGCCAAGACGCATATCCTGATTCATTTGCAAACGCACTGTCGCTTTTTGCAAGCAATTTGATTGCGGATGCCGGTGCGAATGCAGCCACGCTCACGCCGGGCATCTTCTCCCCGATTGCCAAAAGCGCATCCTGCACCCCGGAATTTATCGGCTTGGCGGCCAAATCCTGGAAAGTGAATGAAAGCATAAGCGCGCCTGCGCAAAGCGCGAATACAAACCCGTACCGTGCGAATGCCCCGTCGTTCCATCCGTAGAAATACCCGACAATCACCGCAGCCGCTCCGGCTACGATGCCAAATGCCGCCGCCCTCTCCGCTCCATATGCCCCGTAAGATGCTGAAAATACCGCGATTGCAACGGGCAAGAGCAGCATTAACCCCCTAAGGAGGGGCGAATACCCGTTCCAGCGCGAAAGCGACCTCATGCCATATGCGCAAGGAAGCGCAATCAGCAAGCCCGCAAACGGCGATATTCCCATTCCCAGGGCGCCTGCAAGGCAGAGCGCTGCAAATCCCGGGGCATTTTCATGCCCCTCCCTCCAATAAAGGAAAAGGAACGGGATAAGCGCAAATCCGGCTGCAAACCCCAACGCCCCCCCAAATCCGAGGGCAGCATCTGTAGAAAATGCAATTTGCCCCCCCTTTGCAAGCATAATGCCAATTGCAATGGGCGCAAGCAGCGCAAAAACCCGGATTAGCACCGGCAAGGGCGCAGCAAGCACCCCTTCGAGCTTATTCCGATATTCCACAAATTCCCCAAGCAGCAGCCCTGCCGGCACAATGATTGATGGGGGATAAAGCCATGCCGCAAAAGCGAATTTTGCCGCGGCAAGAACAGCCAAAAAGACGCCGCCTGCGTTTCCAAACCCAAAATCGCGCGAGCGCGCAGAGGCAACAAGAAACATCATTGCCGCGCAAAGGGCTGCAAGCGAAACGAAGCCCGCATTCCCAAAATCAGATGGCTGGAATGTGCGCAAAAGAGCGCTTCCGATAAGGGCAAGTATCACCGCCGCCGTGGATTCGGTCCTTGAAAACTTCCAGAGCCTAAGGCAGACGAACAGGCAGATTGCCGCCTCTATTGCAAAAAGCGATGGAACCGCAAGGAAAAAATGCACGTAATCGATAGGTTTTGCCCCCCACCCCGCAAATGGGGAAAGAAGCGAGAAAAGCGCGGAATAAACCAATTCCTGCGGCGAGGAAGATGCGCCCTGCGACAGTTTCAGCGCATATTCATACCCGCTTTCGGAAAGCGTTGGCGCCGCAACCGACGCAATGGCGGAAAATGCCACCAGCCCAAGCAAAAGGGCTATTGCAATTTCATACGCTATTTTTTCCTTCGCAAAAACAAATGCCACAAAACCTACCTCATCCTGCCGCCTGGGCAGAATCATTTTTTCCTCGCCGCCCCTATTATTTTTGCCGCATTCTCGGCATTTATTGCCCCGGCTTTCGCCATTTCCTCGGCAACTTTCTCAACCTCGCCCCCCTTCGCTCCGGATGCCAACGCAACATTTTTCGCATGAAGCCTCATGTGCCCTGCCTGTATGCCTTCTCCTGCCATGGCGCGCAGCGCCGCGAAATTCTGCGCAAGCCCCACCGCCGCCATAAGCCTTGCCAACTCGCCGGATGTTTTCACCCCGGCAATCTTGATTGCAATCTGCGCCGTCCTGCTGCTCCTTATCGAGCCTCCGATTGTTCCTACCGCCAGCGGGAGCACAATTCTCCCCTCAATTCCCCCATCAGGCGTTTTCTTGTATGAAGTAAGGGAAATTCCGCCCATGTATGCTGCATAGGAATGCGCGCCCGCCTCAACAGCCCTCCAGTCGTTTCCCGTTGCAACAGCAACTGCATCTATTCCATTCATCACTCCCTTGTTGTGCGTGGCGCGCCTGAACGGGTCTGCCATTGCAAACGCCCACGCGTCAAGCACGCCCTCGGACACTTCCTCCCCCCCGATGTCCTCTTTTTTCCAAACCGCCGTAGCGGCGGCAAGCCTGTGGACCGCAAGGTTGGAAAGTATGCGCAAGCGTTTTTCCCCGCCGGTAACCGAAATTATTTCCGATGTCATTTTCTCAAGCACGGTATTCACCGCGTTTGCGCCCATGGCATCCTGCACGTCAACAAGCAGCTCCACAATCAGCATGTCGCCCCTTGCGGTCTTTAGTTTCCTTGCCTGCATGCCCCGCACCCCCCCGCCGTATCTTGTGAGGTGCTCTGCATGGGAGTTGGCGGTTTTAATCAGCCTTTCCGCATCCTTGCCTATTTTCTCCACGGCTTTTTCCGCCTCCTTTATTCCCACAACCTGAATCTGGCCAATCATTATAGAGCCGGTGTATTCGGTCCTGAATCCGCCAGATGGGCGGGCAAGCTTGGCGGCATAGGATGCCGCCGCAACAACGGATGGCTCCTCCACCGCCATCGGCACAATTACCTCTTTCCCATCCACCAAAAAATTCAGCGCAACGGAAAGGGGCAGCCCCACGGTCCCGATGACGTTTTCGCTCATCGCATTGGCAACATCCAATGCGAGGGGGCCGTCCTTTGAAATAATGGCAACTTCCTCATCTGTCAATCCCGCAGCCTCGGCTATGGCTTTCCTCCTTTCCTCTACGGTTTTCTTGTAGAATCCCGACCATTTGCCTTCTTCTGACATTGCATTTCCTCCCGTAAATGTTATGCATATACAGGGGGCGGAAAACATTAAAAACAGGCAACAGGAGGCAAATGGCGAAAAATCAATTCTTGGGCGGCAATCTGGTAACATGTGCCTCGACATCTTTAGTGAGGGTTCGGAAGCTTAAGTCGACATTTTTTCTTCGTCCAACAAGTTTTGCAAGCTCCGAGATTAGCAAGGGCATTTGAATAAACGGCTCATTACGATATTGCAACAGCTTTTCGACGACCTCATTCATAATAATAGACCTGTCTTTCCCATTCAGCGAATATCCTGTCTGGCTCAAGTGGAGTTCTGTGAATATCCTCCTCAATTCTTCCTTATTGCTTATATTGTCAAGAACATGGTAAATCTGTTCCGCAGCCCTTCCTGCCTTAATCAAAAAACTTTCTGGCGGAGACCCTATGAAAGTTATTAGGTTTGCCCTTCGAAGTTGAAAATCCATATTATGCGGAGTTGACGTGTTTGCAGGGCTTTTTTCCAACCTTCGCATTCCTGTGCCAGGTCTGGTTAAATCCTTTTTCATAATCATTTTACTTAGTTATACTATATAAACTTATGTGTATTTATAGAAATCGCAGCTCATTATTTTTCCAAAACATTAATTATTTTGCCCAATCCAGCATCCGTCCTTATCGAGGTAGGTGAAAAATGCGTCCTGCTTGCGAAAAATCCAGCCTTCCGCAGGCTTTCTATAGCCTCGTTTATCCTCGGGATGGGTTTTTTGCCCCTGCCTGCCATCTCGTGCAAATCATAATAGAATTCCGGCCCGTCCGCCTCGTCAAGCACGGTGGCAAGCAGCTTCAGCGCCTCATCCGAATACGTGTTCTTCTTTTTTTCCGCCAACTCCATCATTTGCGCTATTTTCCCCCTGTCAAATATTTTTCCGCCCCACATCGGGCCGGCCCACTCCAAATTCTTATTTTTGCAGTTTCCGCATTTTTCATCCGGCAGCCTTGCAAGCTTCCTCCATCCGCATTTGCGGCAGAATGAAACATGCATCATCGCAAGCTTGGCGGTTTCCACGGCTTTTTCCGCCCCTGGCGCCAATTTCACGAACACTTTCACATAATGCCGATGCGATAGCGCAAGCTCCACATCCATGCCCCAATTCTCGGCAGATGCCTCCCGCGAAATGCGCGCAAGGAGTATCCGGACGGCATTCTCATGGCAGAATTCATTGTCGAGCGGGCGGGAGGAATAATTTTTCACGCATGCGCCAAAATGCGCGCCGCACAACACCGCCATGTCCGTTGCCGTGGCCGACAAATACCGCACGCCTCTTTTGTTCCCAAACCGCAGCGCATCATGCAAATACGGGGCAGGCGAGCCGAAAGGGTCAAGCTCCACGAGCCAGGCATCCCCGCCATCCGCCCCTTTTTTGCCCCATCCGTTTCCAAGCAAAAATTTGCGTATGTCCGCATTCACAGCTTTGGCTTTTTTCCCGATTTTATTAGCCGTTATGTTTTTTTTGCATGCCGAAATTGATTTCTTGCTCATGTCCACGAATACGGCGGATTTCACATTCTTATTCTCAAGTACATACCGGATTCCCCTTGCTCCGCTTGCGCAGAATCCATCGAGCAATTTCACTTCGCCAAGCGTCCCGACCCACAGGCTTGCTATGTCGCGGCACAGCCTCATGTGCGGGTTGAAAAACACGCCATCAGGCGCGGATATTCTCGCTTTCCCCTCAACAACCTTCATGCAATCATGCGCCCGGTGCGAAATTCCCCGCCATCAACAATCAGCATGCATCATTCACTTGCGAAGCAAATAAAAGCCCATTCTCCGGATTTCCTCCTGATGTCCCAGGTAACAATCACTCCATCCGTGCTCTCTGGCACTGCATCCGCCCCGCCCTCATCGCGCGATACCATCCGCCTTATTTTCGGCTGCTGCCTTGGGGAAGGCGGGGTGGTGGGCAAATGCCACATGGGCATCCAGACCGAAGAATTCCTGTCGATTGGCAGGCAGCTTGGCGCCGACATCACGTACATGGATGGCACTGCCGACATTCTTGCCCAAGGAATCCCTTCTTTCCCCCATGCGCTGCGCTGCCAAACCCCCCTTTCCGCGCGCTTTGCCGCAAGCCTGGCGCTATTTTACGATTTCGACGTGAGGATTCTGGCCCCGCCCCTGCCGAAAAAGGCGCAAAAGTTCATCTCCAACCTGGCGCAGTCCTGCCAGGCCCAAATGACATTCCCGGAAAAAGGCACCATACTGGCAAGGGGGCCTCTGCAAACCGACGGCTTCACACTTGCGGGGCTTGAGGGCTCGTTTTGGGCTTCATCTCTTCTTATGCCCGCCCCGCTCCTGCCCTCGGATTCGCTTTTCCAGCTTGACGATTACGTATGCGCCAAGCCCCCTTTCTCCAACACAATGGCGGTTTTCGACGTTTTCGGAATTTCCACCTACTTCAATGAAACAGAATTCGGGGTGATGGTGCCGGGCGACCAGGTTTACCAGAACCGCTTTCTTGACGCCGAGGGCGACTGGCGCAACGGCTCATATATTATCGGGGCTTTCCTTGCCGCAGGCAGCGGCACAATTTCGGGGCTGTCTTCCTCCTCATCGCAAAACGAGCGGCAGATGTGGATACAACTTGAGGAAATGGGCATTCTTTCATGGAATGATGGCGGCACAATGCTTACGGTGAAGGCTTCCTCCCTGCCGTCAATTCCGATTGACCCGCGCCATGCCCCGGCGCTGCTCCCGCTTTGGATGGCTTTGGCAGTGCATGCCCGCTCTGTGATTTCAATAGGCCCAATTCTTCCAATGTCCCCGATTGACCGCAAGCGCATCGACATAATGTGCGACCGCCTCCTCTCGCAGGGCATACAAGTTGAGAAGCTGGCAGAATCTGTGATTGTGCACCCCGGCAAGCTCAAGGGGGGCGTGGTGGACTGTGCGGGCGACTGCCGCATCGCAATGGCATTTGCAGTGGCGGCACTTGGGGGCTCTGAAAAAACAACCCTGCAAAATGCAGACGGCGTGGCAAAAGAATTCCCGGAATTCTGGGGGGAGCTTCGCGCCCTTGGCGCCGAGATAGTGCTGCCGATAATCGGGGGAAGGAACCGGGAAAAGCCGATGCTGCCGTGAAATCATTCATTCAAGAAGTTTCTGCAAATCCGGGGGCAACGCCTCCTCTCCGTAAATCATCTTGCCCAAATACTGTCGTATCTCGGGTGTTGTCCTTCCCCCGGGGTGCGGCTTTTGCACAATTGCAACCATATCCGCCACCATCATTCCATCTTCCCAAATCTTATACTCGGCAGTTGCAATGACTCTGAGGTTGTAGCCATTGAAAAATTCAATCGCACCCTTCGCTTCCATGAAAAAGCACAGCTCGCCCAGCTCGCTGATTACGCCGTCGCGATTGGTGTCCTCAAGCGCATACACGAAGGATCGGCTTTGAACGGTTTCCGCTATGCGCGAGCTGCCGACAACAATCGTCAAAGTCCTAAAATAAGCGTCATTTCGCATGTCGCCGAACAGCCTCATAGGTGCGATGGCTATCCCGCCATCAGCCAGAATTTTCTCCAAAAACCTTGCCATTTGGTCAGGGTATGCCATCAGGCTATCCACCACTGCAAGATGGAAAAAGTTTTCAGGGATTGCCCTGGTTTTTCCGGTGCGGAGCAAGTCGATTGCGTCCATCAATCTTAGCTTCACAAGCTCGACCTTGTCCATCGGCTGGAATGGGGGGGCATAATCCTCCCGAAGCGAGATTGCAATGGCATTGAGCTGATTGATTCCACCAACCAATTTAGCCCTCTGGAATGTTGCTATGGGCCCAACAAACTTGTCGTGGAACCCCTGCCTGCCTAACGCCGAGCCTGCGCCAACAATAATTCTCAAATCATTAACGCTAGTCTGCATGCTAATTCTCCACACTATTATATGAAAAAACACATTATTAAAGCTTTCTGCACCCTATTTTCCCCCTTTTTTCCTGAACGCGTCAATCAGCCCATGTGCGTAATTTATCGCCCCGAACGCGGTAACATAATCCTTCTTTTCCAAAAAATACTTCGTATCTTCGCAATACTGCCTGGCAAGCTGCAAAACATAGGCGTTTTCGGGCGTTTCCCCCACTTCCCCAACATTGGAATAGAACTGCTCAATGTCCGAGAGTATTCTCTCCTTGTCCGATAGTTTTCTTTCCTTGCCGGCTTGTTTGCCGCCTTTTCCCCTAATTGCCATATTCCTGTCTTTGTGTTTGTTTTATAAATATATATCGGCTAAATCGAATTAACAGTTTTACACTTAGGTGACTTATTGGGTTCAAGACCGAGGAAATGGAAAAAGAAAGGCCGCATGCGCTGGAAATGGCTCAAGAAAAGGCGCAAACGCCTCAAGCGCAAGCTCAAGCGCCGTGTCGGCGAACTGTAGGCTGAATGCAGGGATAAAATAGCAGGCATGTTTAGCGGAAGCATTGCTTCCAATCAGAATTTCTTTAAGTGGAAGAAATAACCCATTCCATCATCGCTGGATTCGCCGCGAATCAGGTCGAAAGCTGTTCCATCCCCATTCTTCAAGAGGCGTTTTGGGGAAGAATGGGCGTTTTTGCTTGCAACAACGATGTGACCGCCCGGCGCAGTGACGTGGAGCATGTTGGCAAGCCCGATTTTCCTCTGCCCGTAAAGCGAGAAATGCGACACCGCGACATCATAATAATTGTCCGGGAAAAACTTGTGCAGTTGCGCGGCGTTGCATTCGTATGCGAATTTCCTCATGTCAGGAGTTACCGTGCCCATGGCAAGCACGGTAAAATCAAGCTTCACCCCGCTGCAGTTTGCAAGTTCCCTCAACGCATTCCCGGTGCATCCTCCGACGACCAGAATCCTGAATTCACCTTTTTTCGCAATTGCATCCGCCATAACCACATTTACGAATTTCTCAAAATCAGGAATATCCTCGGGCACATGCGCCAAGAAAGAGCCTACGTCGCCTATCTTCTTTCCAGGCTCCGGATTCATCTCAAATTTCAGGAAAGCCAGTTCATCGGTTTCATGCGTGTGCGTATACTTTGAAAGCGGCGTATCCCACACTTCCCACAGGTTTTCCCGCTTCCCCTCGGCAAAGTGGCGTTCCCGGTATGCGCAGCTTTTCACAACCAGCCAGCCGATTGTCCTGTCGTAAAGCATCTTTCCGAAAACCGGCGCCGGCGCGAATTTTGCCCTGGCTTTCTTTTCTGTTTTAACCTCGGTGCGAGCAATTGCCGGATTCCGTGATGTGGCTGTAATTTCCATGGTATATATATGTGTTAGAATGTTTATAAATGTGACTTATTCTCCCCTTTCCTGGTACCTTCCCCTATTCTCTATTTCCTCAACAAGGCGCAGAACCGATTTCGCCTTGCCCATTTCCCTCTCCTGCGCGGCATAGCCTTCCAAAAACGCCTTCCTCGCGCCAGCATCGGCAAGCGCCTTCTTCATAGTCACAACGTCAATCGCATAATCCTCGGAATCCGCACTGATTTCCCCCAATCCAAAGTCGATTACCGCCAGCCCGCCGTTTTTCCTTTCCATCAAATTCGCCGGAGTATAGTCGCCGTGCACTATGCGCGCATTGTGCAATTTGGCCAAATAAGACCCGGCTTTTTTCCAAACGTCCGCTCCAACGCCCTTCAAACGATTAAGCATTTTCCCATTTTCCAGCGTCATGGTTATTGAGTAAGGAAGCACTTCAAGCACATGCGGGCATGGCACGCCGGCAAGCTTTGCCTTGTGAATCAGCCTTGCTTCAACTTTTGTCCTGCTGCCCCTAATCCGCGCATCCAACACTTCGGGCCTGTATTTTTTCGCAAGCCTCTCTTTTTTCACTGCCGGAATTGAGGCAAAATCAACAAAGGAAATCACGGCTTCCGCGCCTTTGGTGTTTTTTTTGGGCATTTCAACCAACTAAAACGTAATCAATCCGCTTCCCAAAAATGCAGCGCCGAAAAGCACAATCCATATCCTCCAGTCCCATGTGAAAATCTTGAATCCGTCAAGGGGGGGTATGGGCAACAGATTGAACATGGCAAGGAAGAAATTCACCTGTATCCCCATTATTACAACCGTGCCCAGCACACCTGCCAATTGGCTGTCGGCAGACAGTGCGGAAAATGTCACTGCGCCAAAAAGCGCGATGCCCGATAGCAGGAAAGCAAGCGCAAGCAAAATATTCGTAACCGGGCCTGCTGCGGAAATTATCCCGCTCTGCTTGGGCGTTATGCCGCGCGCCGCGTAAATCATCACCGCCCCCGGCGCAAGGAAAAGCGGCAGCCTAATGCCGAATACTTGCGGAATTATGGCAATGCCAAGCATGAGCATAAGCCCGGTCGTCCATGTCTGGTAGCGCGCGTATGCCCCGTACCTGATTGCAAAGTATTTGTGTGCAAGCTCATGGAGCAGGAAGCCCGAGCCAACCGTAATTGCAAATACCATCATGAGAAATGCAAACTGCCCGGGCTTTACCGCAATGCCTGCGGTTGCCAGCGTGAGCGACAAAGTTATGCACAAAATCGAAATGGCTATTTCTCCCCACTCGCGCGTGTCGATTGAGAATCTTGGCCTTGCAATCATAAAATCAGCTTCAAATAACTTCCGCACATGCCGGAATTCAATTCCGCCATTCCTTCGCCCCTATTCAAATCACTTTCACCATGCTTTCCTGCGTCAGCCTTCCGCGCGCGGGCATGATTATCCCGGAATAAGATTCGATTATCGCAACCGCCTCATTTCCATTGCCCAAATTCACCTTTATTTTCCCCTTTTCCTTGCCGCTTTCAAGGGCGGTGGCGATGAAAAAAGACCTGTTGTTTGTCACAGGGTCCTGCGAGGTGATAAAAATCATTTCCCCAGGCTCCATGCCCCGCACATGTGGATACGCGAACATGGCTATTATCGAAGCGGCAAGCGCAAGCCCCTCGAACTTGATGATTTCAACAACTATGTCTGTTTTGGTCTGCGCTGCAGAGAGGAAAAGCGCTATCATAGCCACTACCGTGAAAACGGCAAGAGCCTTGGCAAAAATCACAATTTTCATGTCAGCACCGGGAAATAAAGGAAAGGCGTTCCCCCCTCCTTTTGTTTTACCTGTACATCGAGTCCTGCCCGCCGCGGGCGAATTTCTTAATCCTCTCCACTGCCTCCTTGGAAATTGTCGGCCTCACTATTTCAAGCGCCGCGCCAAAATCCTTCATCGACACCTGCGCGCCTGTTATGGCGTCCATTATGGTTTTCTTGTCGCCTTCGGCCTTCTTGGTTATCCTCCTTATGGCTTCCATTCCGGCTTCGCGGCAGAGGTTCTCGATGTCCGCGCCGGTATATGCCGCTGTCAGGTTGGCCATGGATTTGAGGTCGACATCCTTTGCAAGGGGCATGTTCCTTGCGTGCACCTTGAATATTTCAAGCCTAGTCGGCTCGTCCGGGTGCGGTATCTCAATCACCCTGTCGAACCTGCCCGCCCTCATCAGCGCCGGGTCCAGTATGTCCGGCCTGTTTGTTGCCCCGATAACAAGCACGTTCTTCAGCCCCTGCAAGCCGTCCATTTCCGTGAGCAGCGAATCCACCACGCGCTCCACCGCTCGGGACCCGTCATCCCCCCCGCCCCGGTGCGGTGCAATGGAGTCTATTTCGTCGATGAAAATGATGCACGGCGCCGCAGTGCGCGCCTTCCTGAACATTTCCCTCACGGCTTTTTCGCTTTCCCCTACCCACTTCGACAAAACTTCCGGCCCCTTAATCGATATGAAGTTTGTCTCGGTTTCGGTTGCCACTGCCTTTGCAAACATCGTCTTTCCCGTGCCGGGCAATCCCACAAGCAGTATTCCCTTCACCGGGCGTATGCCCATTTTTGTGAACACTTCCGGATTCTTGAGGGGCAATTCCACGGATTCCTTCAATTCCTTTTTCACGTTTTCCATCCCGCCAATGTCGCTCCAGTGTATGTTCGGCTTCTCAATGAACACTTCCCTCAGGGCAGAGGGGTGGATTTCGCGCAATGCGTTGAAGAAGTCATCATGCGTCACGCGCAGGCCATCGAGTATTTCGGGCGGTATGAAGTCGTCCTCAAGGTTGATTTTCGGAAGCACGCGCCGCAGCACTTTCATTGCCGCCTCTTTCGCCAACGAAGAAATATCCGCGCCCGTATATCCATGGGTGACGTTTGCCAATTCATCGATGAGCTTCCCGTCCTTGTTGTCATTCTCGTCAATCGGCATCGAGCGCGTATGTATCTGCAGGATTTCCTTCCTTCCATCCCTGTCCGGCACGCCAAGCTCTATCTCGCGGTCAAACCTTCCCGGGCGCCGCAGCGCCGGGTCAATCGAATTCGGCCTGTTTGTGGCTCCAATAACTATTACTTTCCCCCTTGCCTTCAAGCCGTCCATCAGCGTAAGCAATTGGCTTACCATTCTCCTTTCCACTTCGCCCGTCACTTCCTCGCGCTTTGGCGCGATGGCATCTATTTCATCCATGAAAATAATCGAGGGCGCATTCTCCTCCGCATCCTTGAAAAGCTGCCGCAGCTTTTCCTCGCTCTCGCCCACAAATTTGCTTACCAATTCCGGGCCTCCAATGTGTATGAAATTGGCTTCGGATTCCGATGCCACCGCCTTTGCAAGCAATGTTTTCCCTGTGCCGGGCGGCCCGTAAATCAGCACTCCCTTTGGCGCCTCTATGCCAAGCCGCTCAAACAATTCCGGGTGCCTCATCGGCAATTCCACCATCTCGCGGATTTTCTGCACCTCGTCCTTTATGCCGCCGATGTCCTCGTAGGAAATCGCGCCGGCCGCAGTCGCAGCCCCTGCTTCCTTCACAGGCTCCTCTTTCAATACCAGTTCGGTATTTTCATCCACAAGGGCAAATGCCTGCGGCTGCACAATGGCGGCAACAAGTGGGAAAGACGTGCCAAACACGCCGATAAATATGGTGTCCCCTTTCGTCAATGCCCTTCCAATCAATTTTTTCTTGACAAACTGGTCAAAGCCCGGGGAATATTTCATGGGCTGAGTTGGCGCAAGCACCACTTTCTTCGCCTCCTTCAGCTCCGCCTTCCTCACCACTAATTTGTCGCCCAATCCCACTCCAGTATTCTGCCTCAAGTAGCCGTCCATCCTGATGATGTTCAAGCCTTCGTCCTGCGGGTGCGCCTGCCACACAAGTGCAGCAGTGCTTCTCTTGCCCTTCAATTCCACTATGTCGCCGGTTGACACCTCAAGCTCTTTGCGTGCCCTGCTGTCTATCCTAACAAGTCCGCGCCCGACATCATTTTGCAAAGCTTCCGCAACCTTCAGCTCTATGGATTTGACTGGCATAAGTCTCACCCTCTGTAACTAAGATTAGTCAGCCTCTGAAGCTTTATAAATAGACGGGGGATTGGCAGGCGTAAGGGAATCATTTTCAGAACTTAAGGCCTGCCCCTATGCTATAATTGGCTATATTGCCACTTTCAATGCTTCCGGCTTTGTAATGAGCTTCCTGTGTCACAACTTCGATTTTAGCCAACACAAAAAATACGCCCATGTTCTGCATCCCTCCAACTGCCCATGTCCCCTTAAAGTCAGTCCAGCTGAATACGCGGGTATCCTTAAGCCCCTCAAAGGCAACGTCAATGCCAAATGAATTGGAATTCCGCTCGACTTGGTCTGTTTCCACGTAAGTGTAATTTAGCGTTAAATTCTCAATAAGGGGCACTGTCTTATCAACAACCGCAGTTGTGGTTATGGAATACTGGTCAAGCCCCGCAATGCGCTTTCCCGTCCAGTAATTTGCCGAAACTCCAATCGAGCAGTTTTTTCCTATTTCAGCAAAATACCCCGCGCCCGGTATGAACGTCATGCCTGCGGTTTCCCAATCCATCCCGGTGCCAAGTATTTTTTGAATTGCTACTCCTGCCGCAAAATAGCCCGGCACTGCATATGGATTTTTTAACGAGGTTGAAAACGCAATATTTGTTGTTGTGGTTGCCACCGTGGAATTTTGGTATTTGCCAAAGTCCGTGTAATTTACATTTAGCAATACTGCCATATTCCATCCATCTTCGATAAGGGCCTGATAAGATGCCAAGCCATTAACCTCCTCTGTTTTCGCAGGGAATATTTTGGCATAATTGTTTTTTTCATATGAAATCCTTGCCTGGCTTTGCCTTAGGGCAAGAAGGAAGTAATTCCCCCCTCTCAAAAATGAGCCATTTTCAGCTTCAAAAACCCCTGCCGCAGCCTTGCCCTTTTCCCCTCCCTCTTTCTGGGCGCTAAGCTGCTTTGGGGAAAATAATGCCATTCCGGCAACGAGAAGAATGGCAGCGGTTCGTGCTATCGCTTTCATGTGTTATAAAATGACAAAAAAAGCATATAAAGCGCCCTATGGCTTCTGGGCATCCGGAGTCAGCCCGGCATGGTATGTGGTCCAATCATTAGCCAGTGTATCTGGCATTTTCACTCCGTTTCCCTTTCCAGAAGATGCATCCGGCGCCCCATTTCCACCATGGGGCTGCAGCACGGTCAACTCTTCGTCAATTACTGCCTTGTTGGCGTATGCCCAAGCCGCGGCCTTGTATTCGCCCGTAGCGGCCACCGCCTTCTTGACTTCGCGGTTGAAGCTCCTGATTTTGAATCCATGGTATGTTGTGACTATCGCCCCTATGGCAATTGCCGCAGCGCCAAAGGTCGTGCTGCCCAATGCAACAATGCCTGCTCCGGCCAATGTGACAAGCGTACCTGTGAAAGTCAGCCTGCTTGACTGGTCCAGCCTCTCAACAGCATCCTTTATCGCCGTGACGCCCTCCTTGTCCTTCTTTTCCTGCCATTTGAACCCGAGCGCTTCCGATACGTTCACCACGTTGTGCATTATCCTGTTCCTTGCCGCTGTGACAAGCTTGAAGGCGATATTCAGCCCGAACCCTGCGGCTGCAACCTTGCCCGCGCCTTCCATTCCTATCCACAGGCCGCCAAAATACGCGGCAGCCCCAAGCACTACGTCCCTGCCGTAGAAGAACAGCCTCTCCTTGCCGGAAATAGACGTGGCCTTCTCCACTGTTTTTTCAATCGGCTCCCTTTTGTCGTTCGGCACTTCAACATTTGAAAATTTTGCACTAGGCTTTAATTCCGCGCCCGTTGTTAGCGCCATGAATTTCCATGACTTTGGCACTTGGCTGTTGGTGTGGATTTTCGTTGCTCCAACGTCGATTTTCCCGATTTTGGATTTCTTCTGGATTGCAATTTCCATCGTCACATCCTCCTGTCATGTTCAAATATTAGTTAGAAATATAAAAAAAGGGGTATAAAAACCCACATTCTACGTCAATCGCCGTTATTTTTTGCCCTTCCTTTTCTCAATTATGGCGCGGTGCGCACTCAGGCGGATTGCATTGATTCTTATGAACCCGCGGCTGTCCTGCTGGTTGAACCCTCCCTCAATGTGCATCGAGCCCAATTCCTCATTATAGAGCGAAGTCGGCGACTCGCGTGCCACGGGCAGGCAGTTGCCCTTGTACAATTCAAGTGTCACCTTGCCGTCAATCAGCTCCTGCGACTTGTTGAACGCGCTCTCCAAAAAGTCCCATTCCGGGGAGAACCAGAAGCCATAGTATATTATTTCGGCGAATTTGGGCGAAAGCATGTCCCTTATGCGCATCACTTCCCTGTCCATGGCAATGGACTCTATGTCGCGGTGCGCAATGTGCAATATGGTGCCGCCCGGAGTTTCATACAGCCCGCGGGATTTGATGCCGACAAACCTATTCTCAACCATATCCACTCTTCCCACGCCGTTTTCCGCACCCACTTTATTGGCATACGTGAAAAGCTCAAGCGGCTTTTCCACAGTCGTGCCGTCATTTTTATTCACAATCTTAACGGGCGTGCCGTCCTTGAAGTGCACTTCCAATATGGTGCTTATGTCCGGGGCTTTTTTAGGCGAGGTTGTCCTTGACCACACATTCTCTTCCGGTATGTATTCCGGCTTTTCAAGTATTCCCGCCTCGTGCGAAATATGCATCAAATTTTCGTCTTCGGAGTAAGGCTTCTTCGTTGTCTGCGAAACCTGAATGCCGTTTTTTTCCGCATATGCTAGCATGTCGTCCCTTCCCTTGAACTGGTCCAGCCACTCCTGCATCTTCCACGGCGCAAGGATTTTGATTTTCGGGTCAAGCGCCAGGTAGCTCATCTCAAAGCGCACCTGGTCGTTGCCCTTGCCTGTCGCCCCGTGCGACACGTAATCCGCGTTTTCCTTGTGCGCTATCTCAATCTGCTTTTTGGCAATGAGCGGGCGCGCAAGGGCGGTGCCCAGCAAATATCTCGCCTCGTAAATTGCATTCGCGCGTATTGCCGGGAAAATGTAATCGGTGACGAATTCCTCCTTCAAATCCTCAATATACACTTTGCTCGCGCCAATTTTCAGTGCCTTTGCCTTGGCAGCCTCGTAATCCTCCTGCTGCCCTACGTCGGCCACGAAGCACACGACATCATATCCCTTGTCAATGAGCCATTTGAGTATGCAGCTTGTGTCCAAGCCGCCGGAATATGCCAATACCACTTTTTCCTTCTGAGCCATTTGCAAACACCTTCGTCTATCTGTTAGACCTCCCGCTCACATTGGCGTATGCTGTTTTAAAAATACTTGCGTGCCAATATGCATAACCGGCACACTAACTGTGCCATCTGATACATATGGCAAAAGAGACGAAGAAAAAATCTGTCGCAAGGCAGGCGTTCTCCTACCTTGACACCCATCCTTACGCCCGGCAGGCCCTTGTCATGGGCATTGCAAACCTCTCCTCCCTTGCAAGGAGGGTCAAGTCCGACCTGGAGTCATCCGCAAAATTGGGCGCAATAAAGGCGGCGCTCCGCCGCTATTCCGGAAGAAAGGAAATTCACGACTACGAGAAAGACCTCTCATGGCTGTTCCGCCAGACAAAGCTATCAATAAAAAACAAGGCAAGCGTCTTCATCCTCAAGCCAGAAGCAATAGACAAGCTCCCAAGCGTGGCGCGGCGCACCGGCGGGGATTATGACATAATTTCAGGGGACGGCTTTTCCGTGCTCATTGTTTCCGAAGAGGTTGCGGATGAGGTTGGAAGAATAATAGGGAAAACCGCCATCAAGCAGGCCATCCGCAACCAGGCGCTCATTACGCTCTCCACCCCGCCAGGAGTGGAAACCTCGCCCGGCTGGGTCGCCTTCTTCACCGATGCGCTGGCAAAAGAGGGCATAAACGTGCGGGAATTCTATTCAGTATATACTGAAACGGTGTTCGTCCTATCGCGCAAGGATGCCCTGCGCGCCTATGAAATCCTTGACAACATGCTCTAGAAATAATTGAATGACAGGTTGTCGTGCTTTGCCCTTACCGCGATGCTTGCCGCATCACTGCCATGCACGCCGTTAGACAGCGTGAGCATTGCGTTCAAGTCCATGTTTTGTATTGCTTTGGCAGTTTGTTCGTCCATGCTCACCCTCACGATTTGGGCAACGTTGTGCCCCAAACCAGTGGTAAGCCAAAATGCGCCATTGCCAAAAACCGAATTCACGAACTCCATGTCCTTTTTTGCAATTTCCATGAAATTCTGAACATTGAGCATTTTCAGGTCGAGCCCGTAGGTTTTGTTTATTTCAAAGAGCAGCTTGCGGGCCTCATCCTTTCCAAATCGGCTTGCAATCATTCCGACATAGCTGAAACTCTTGCGGGGGCTCGGATGGATTTTTATTTTCAAGTGCGGCGCAGTATCAACCGGTATTCCATATGTTGCTGGAACATTTCTTGTCGGGGCAACTAAAACTCCTGGCGCCATTTCAAATCACCGATTCTGCAATCTTGGCGAGTTTTTTAAACCCTCTTTCCCGCAGGGCATGATTTTACGGCGGCAGACGAACTTTTCCGCCCAATTCGCGCTTTTTCAAATATTCGCGCACAATTCCTCAAGAAGTTTTTTCGGGTCTTTCGCCTTCACATAAGCGGATGCAAGCAGCACGCCTTGCGCGCCCAATTCAATCGCCTTTTTCACGTCCGCGCCATTTGATATTCCCGCGCCGCAAATCACCGGAACATCCCCATTTGCCCTCACCGCTTCCACCGTCCCCGTAACCACTTCGGGCTTTGCAGTGGAAACTGAAATTCCGCTCCCAATCAGTTCCGGCGGCTCCACCGCAAGGTAGCTTGGCTTGAAATTCGATAACTGTGCGGATTCGCGCACATCCCGTGTGCACAAAATCGACTCCAGCCCATCCTCCCTCAAATTATCGATTGCAGATTTTATGTCCTCGTGGTGCATCCGATTTTCGGAATGGTTGAGCAGGCTTCCTGCAATGCCTGCCTGCTTCAGCGAATAGGATGTGATGCTGCCCGTGTGCGCGCCTGGCAAATTTGCATCGCAGTGCTGGGAAAAAATGTCAATGCCAAAGCGCGTGCATTCTTTCATGATGACCGGCGGTGGTGCCACAACTATTTTTACGCCGCTAACCAGGGCCACTTCCGACGCTATTTCAACCAGCTTCTGCCCAGCCTCGCCCTCGGCTTCCTTGTATGCCTTCAAATTGAGGATTATTACCGGTTTTAATGCCATGTTTATGACTTCTAATCTACATTTTTTAAATGGAGCGCCGAGAAGGGGCGATAAAATTCTAGCGGTTAACCGAGCTATTGCCCTTCATGTGCGCAAGGATATCCCCGAAAATAAAACTTTGTTTCGCCGGATATTTTCTGAGTGCCATGCCCAAAGTTTCCCCATGGGGGAAGTTCTTCTTTACTTCGTTGCTTTCTGGGTATATCAGATAATACGCCCAAACCCCGGATTCCAGGAATATCTGCGGCCAGCAGCAGTGCGTTGCATTCTCCATTTTCAATGCAAAGGATTGGCATGCCGTACTGTCGACAAAAAGAAAAGGCAATCCGTTTTCCTTGGCGAAATTCAAATATTCCTGCTCTGTTGTGCCGAAATTGCCAATGCCCATGCCAACGCTATCCGCGCTGCCGTGCACCCGAAGAACCACTACCTTATGTTTGCTCTTCAGCTCGCTGGCAATTCTAGCGGCATCTTGATTGTTGACTATGCGCATAGGAATATCATATCCGCTTGATCTGTCATCAGTATAGATGGTTGAGTCGTAAATGACAAGCGCCGAATCCTGATATTCGGCAATGCGCGCCGCGAAATTATTATGGTAATCCGCATATGTTTCCAATATTTTAAGCGTAAACGCGGCTTTTTCTTCGTCAGAATACAAATCAGGCGGCATGATGAGTGAAATCGCCAGATCCTTGCAGTTTTCAACACATTCTCCTTGGGGCGTGCATTCCCGATCGCTCTTGTTCACATATTCCAGTTTTTCAGATATGGCATAAAGATTGGCATAGTCATACGTTACGCCCGATGGCACGAACCCGTCTTTTGCCAGTTCTATTGGAAAGTTTGCGACTGGCAGGCCGTCCCCAAGCAAAACAATATAACCGACATCGTCGTTCAAGTAAAGCGAATCAATAAAGGCCTCGAAGCCGTCCATCGTTTCTCCGTCGAATTTTTGCAGCCCTGCATTATCCAGATTCAAATCGCTTTTGACCGAATCATAATACTTCAAGATGTATGAATGGGCGGTTTCAGTGTCATAAATGCCGTTTTTTGCAAAAACAACCGCAACTTTATTCTTATCCTTAAGAGGCTCGCAATGAAGTTTTACTGGGGCTTTCTTGATATAACTGGCGGTATTCGGCTTGATTGAATCATTGTTCAGCTTGATTGAATCATTGTTCAGCTTGATTGATTCATCGTTCAAATAGATTGAGTCGTCATTCAACTTGATTGAGTCATTATCGGTGGCAGTTGTATTTTTCTCCGTAAAAGTATTCTGGATGCAGCCGCTGATAAGAATAGCCGGAACCAGCGCCAACAAGACCATCGCCAAAAAACACATCTGCTTCAATAGATCATCCCATCCATGCAAAGCTAAGCCGAAAGCCATTATATAAACCGCATGGGGACTGGGGCGTTCAGATGCAAAATAATCGCCGAGAAGGGGCGTTGGAGAAAATGGTGGAGTTTGTAAACCTCTACGACGATTAACGCTCAACAGAAAATAGGGTTATTCTTTGCCAAATGCCTCAGGCTTGGAATAATGCATATGGACAAGCGCTTTCGGGGCGAAAATCTTGAGCTTGTGGAGCAAATCTGCATCCACTTTTCCAGCTGCAAGCTTTCGCTCAATTTCCGCAATAAATGCCCCTTCCGCGCTTCTTTTAGAGTTTTTTTCCATTTCCAAGGCTGCTTCCGGTATCCGGCTTGCCTCCATCGTGCGCATGAAATTGAGGTATGCAATCAAACGGTATGCCATAACCCAATATTCGTGCTTTTTCGCAAGTGCCGGGTCGAACAGGTATTGGACGAAATTCCCAAGGTCAGCTTTTTTGATGCTGGCTTTTGCATCGTCCGTATCTGCTGATAGAGCCAATGCCTTGACGGCGCTTTCAATCGATTGCTCGAATGTGTAATTCGTTTCACGAATCCTATTTTGGATGGCGCAGATATTCTTGAAAAAGGGGAAGATTTCCTCTTGCCACCCGAATTCGTCAAGCAGGCAGTTTATGTCAAACACATCCTTGAGGAAGTCAATCTCATGGAATGGCTTTCGCCCTACTGTCCCAATTGCCAATGTTGAGAATTTCGAAGCCAACAGATAGCTTGGTGTGGCAACGTTTGCCTTGAATTTCTTGCCGCCACGCTTTATTTCCATCTCCTGCCAGGGCGTTTTGCCGTCAATCAGGGGAAAACGAGTTACATCGACTTTCACCTGAACCTCATTCCTCAACACATTGTGATAAGAAAACAAATCCGTCCGCTTAGCCGGTCTGATTTCTATTCTGTAATCCTGACCTAGGTCTGCCAATAGTTCGGAGAAATCCCCCAAATAGTGCAAATCCAAATCAACTGATAGTCGCTTTGGCGTTTTGAGGGCTGCGGTTTGTATGGCGCTTCCGCCGATGAAAACTAGAGGGTTGGTGCTCCCTTCCGCCTTTTTTGCAAGTTTGGAAAGAATTTCCAATACTTCGGACTGGCGTTTTTTGAATTCGGTGTTCAAGCCGCATCAACCCGCGTAATTGCCTCATAGTAGCGCTTGCCGTTCTCCATGTACCTTGGGTCAATCGAAGCCGAAGCAATGCGCCCGCTGCTAGCAAGCTTGTAGAGCAGGATGTCAAGATACCAAGCCAAATATTTCCTGACCGCATAGCGCTGCAATTTGGATGCCCTGGCATTGCCATTCTTTATGAACCACGCAAGCGCGCTGGCGGCTTCTTCCACGGTGATGGGGACGTGGCCTTTGAGCGCGTAGGATAGCAGGTCAATCAGGCGGCGCTCTAAGGATGGGACTATCAGATTTCCTTCCATTTCCGAATCCCCCCTCAAATCCTTCCTCGATACGATGACAATCACATCCCTTATTTCCGCCCCTTTTGCATTCGCCCAATCCTCGTTTACTGAAACCGGCTTCCTTTCGCCCGAATAAATCAGGCAGTTGGCAAATTCTTCCTCGGATGCTATCGCGTTCATTGCCTCTTTTCTTGCCATTTCCTCGCATTCCACGAAAACCATGTTCCGCCTTACGTTATGAAATGCGGGAAGAAAATCCGACAGGTCCCATATTGCAAACGCCAAATGGGGCATCCTTTTGGAAATGGCTTTGGCTATCCTCTTAGTGCGCTCAGGCAATTCAGCTGATTTTAATTTAGTCATATGAGTATCTTATATGACAAACTATATAAGGCTATCATTTCATGATTTTAATGATTGTGAGGTTAAATATAACATTCTTTGCTTTTTTTGCTATTTTGTCATATGACTAACTTATATGACATTCACTAACCCTAAGGGTGTGTAGCTAATACATGGTATTAGTAACTAATACTTAGGCTTGCAATCATACCCGCATGCCGCTTTTTTTAGGAAAAAAAGAAAGAATGGTTTTGATTTCTTCATCCAAAGCCCTTGTGGCATCTATGCCTATCCCGAAATCGAACTCTGTGGATTTCGCATAAACCGCCTTTGCCGCCCCAATTCCATGGGTTTTTTTCCTGTTTTTATCCCGCTCAATGCAAACCTCTAGGGGGGCTTTCAGGGTAAAAACGTAATTTTTGCAATTGAGCCTTGCCTGAAGGTTTTCGATTTGGCTTTTCCAATAGAAATTCCCGTCGAAAACAACAGGGATGCCTTTGTCAAGAAACTTTTTTGCTTCCGGCATTGCAATTTCGTTCGCTTTCAAAAAGCTTTTTTGGGAAATCATGCCGCCTTCGATATCCTTGGTAAGATTGCCGCTATCTAGCAGCCGGTCTATTGAGACGTATTTCGCATCAATTGCTTTGGCAATTTTCTTTGCAACGGTGCTTTTGCCGCTTCCAAGCGGTCCGCGAATTATTACAAAATAGCCCATAATAAATTTTCAAAGGCAAGCTAAATAATGATATTGTCACCTGGAAGTAGAACGTCTAACTGCGTAGTGGGGGGAGGATCAGAAAATCAAGGAAAAAATGAGGAGGGGGCGCTCCCCCTCCGCGTTTTGTCTCGCCGAGAAGGGGATTTGAACCCCTACTCCAGGTAAACTGGAACTAGATATCTTGTGGGGCTGTTAAGCCGATCTCGAGTCTAGCGCGTTACCGGATTCCGCCATCTCGGCAAAATGTTATTGCCAAAGAAGGTTAAAAAGCAGATTGATGGCGCGGCGGCAGCCGCGCGCCTATTTGCAAATTCTCCAACCGAACCCAGCAATCAACACGTTTTTTATTCTTTTATGACTATGTCCTATCTCATGCAATCGGCAAGGAAGGCAAAAAATTTCACGGCAAAAGCCGCATTATGGCTTGCCTTGAGCACTGGCGTATTTTTTGGAAAGGCGCTTGCCCAGCCTTCGCCTTCAAACAACGGCTCAGGCTGCCATTTTTCGGTTAAAAACGATGATAATTACAATGTAACCTATTCAAAGGATTCCATCAGCATAGATTTGCCGGACGGAATGAGATACGTCGATTACCGGATAAGGCAGTTTCCGGAAAAATCCGCCTGCCCAATCATCGGAATCCACACGCGGCAGCTCCAAAATGAAATGCTTCTTTATGTCGGGGTTTTTGACAGCCTGAAGCCGCGTGTCGCATTTTTATATGGTTTTCCCGGCGGCACCAATAAAGTGAGAAAATACGACCCATTGGCGGTTTCAGAAGACCAAATCCCAATGTCCCAGCTGGATTTGAGCGACCCTTCAGTCCTGCGGGTAAAATGAAAAAGGGAATAGGATGGGAATGAAAAAAGGGTTATAGCAAACCCGCAAAGTAATTCGACAGTCCGCGAGTGCTGTTTCGACGCGGGTTTGCTAGATGGCAGTCGAGCAATTTTGCGAGGCTGCTATAACTTCGGAAAAATAAAGGAAAAAAAGGAATAAAAAAAGAAAAAACTACTTCTTTGGCGGCGCAGCTGCCGGCTTCTTCTTGTTCTTCAGAAGGTACCACAGCGCAATCAGGAGCAGCAGGATGAGCGGCAGCGCGCACACCCACGGCTCAAACGGCAGGTTAAGCCCGAACAATGCAGCGCCAGTAGTCGGCTCGGGCAGATTCTCCCCAATCTGCGCGCCAATCAATTCGCCAGTGTCATCCGTGCCCCCAAACGGAAGGATGAAGCCTGCGAACGGGTTGGTCGGCTGTCTTGTTGGGGTTGTTTGCGCCACGGGCTGCGTTATTGTTGCAGGAGGCTCCTCTGGCGTCTTGTTGCCGCCACCGCTACCCGGGCCGCTTGGCCCTCTGCAGGATATGCACGGGCCGCCGCCAGATGATGGGCCTGGACCCGGGCCTGGCGGAGGAGATCCAGTGCTTACGGTTACCGAGCCTGGCGCAGTATCCGTGCCATCAGATACAACCACCTCGCAAGACCAAGTCTCGCTAAAGCCGACTCCGCCTGCGCTTGCAAGGGCAGTGGGCGTGTTGTTTGTCACGTTGGCAGTGCCATTGACTTGCAGCACGCCATTTTTACTTAGGGTGTAACTTACGGCCAGAATGCCGCTTTCGGCATCCGATGCCCTGATGGAGCACGTCATGGCGCTTCCTGACTGCGAGAGGGAAAGCTCGTTTATCACAGGCGGGGAATTGGGCACAAGCGTATTTGTCACCGTGCACTCCTTGTTGTCGCCCGGAAGCAGCGACACCTGCCCGTTCACAACACAGTCGCTTGAGAATGCGCCGGTGTAACCCTGTAGCGCATCCTCAGAAACCTGGTATTGCCCGGTTGCAAGGGTGTACTGCGTGCCGCTTGAAGAGCCCGGCTGCGGGCTGCCTTCGACATCACCGCTATCGATTAGCATGACGTGTATTGTGAAGGATGACGGGCCAACTTCCTCACTGCCGTTTATCACCACCTTGTAGACTGTGAGCGTCGGCTGCACGTTATCGCTGTTTGTTATTGTGCAGGTCAGGTTGCTGCCGGGCGTTAGGGTAACTGAAACGCCCTCTTCATCAACGCAATCGCCGGAATATTCCGCGCTGTAGCCTTGTAGCTGGGTTTCGGAAATGTAGTATGTTCCGGAGTCAAGGGTGAGCAGCGTGCCGCTTTCATTCCCTGCGAACGTCTCCTCATACTCATAATCATCCGAAACCGTTATGTCGAATCCGGATGAGTTGGCAGTGCCGCCGTTGGAGTTGTCCACAACCTTGTATACTGTAAGCGTTGCCTGTTCGTCGTCATTTGTAATTGTGCATGTGATCGACTCCCCCTCGCCAAGCGCCACGGTGCCGCCAAGCTCGGACGGGCAGCCCTCATCTCCGGAGATTCCGGTAAAGATGTAGCCTGCCAATCCTTCTTCATCGAGTGCATAAGCTGTATTGGCATCCACTTCCAGCGTTTGGCCAGAGTCCACGCCTGTCTCTCCGATTGAAAGCCCAAAGTCATTCTCGCCTGCGCTGCCCCCGTTGTCATTTATGACTTCCTTGACAAGGGTGATTGACGCGGCCAAGTCGTCATTGGTTACTTCACATGTCCTGCTTTCGCCATTTGCAATCGTGCCTGAGCAGTCTTCGGAATAAGATGCCCCATAGCCGGATGGGCCGTCTTCTCCAACCGAGTATTGCCCTGCGTCAAGTGTTACAACCGTCCCCTCATCATCGCCTGCAAAGCTGGAAGGCGACGGGTTGGTGCCTGTGACTGACATTGTGAAGTCGGATGATGCCGCATCCCCTCCATTGTCATTGGTAACGTACTTGTATACGGTTAGCGTTGCAGCCTGGTCGTCATTCGTAATTGTGCATGTCTTGCTCTCGCCGTTGCCCAGAGTGACCGAGCCTTGCGAGTCGCAGTCGCCTGAGAATGCCGCAGTGTAGCCTGAAATCGCATCCTCTGAAACCGTGTACGTTCCTGCGTCAAGGGAGTTGGGCGTGTTGTTTGAAACTTGGCTGTCATCAATGTACAGCGTTGCAGTCGTTACGCTTCCGCCATTGTCGTTCACAAACTGCTTGATTACGGTAAGCGTTCCCTGCTGGTCATCATTCGTAATAGTGCATGTCTTGCTCTCGCCATTGCCCAAAGTGACCGAGCCTTCAGAGTCGCAGTCGCCGGAGAATGTTGCAGTGTAGCCGGAGATTGCATCCTCTGATACGGCATAAGTGCCCGCATCAAGGGAGTTGGGCGTATTATTTGACACCTGCCCGTCGTCTATGTAAAGCGTTGCAGTCGTTACGCTTCCGCCATTGTCGTTCACAAACTGCTTGATTACGGTAAGCGTTCCCTGCTCGTCGTCATTCGTAATAGTGCATGTTTTGTTGTCTCCTGGAAGCAGGGTAACCTGCCCGGATGAATTGCATGCCCCAGAGTATGCTGCGGAATAACCGCCGGCGTTTGTTTCAGACACCGCATAAGTGCCTGCGGCAAACTGGTTTGCAGCGCCAGATGTTACCTGCGTTGCGCCTACAAGCAGCCCGAAGTCAGCCACCTGTTTTGTGCCTCCATTGTTATTAGTCACATTCTTGATTACCGTAAGTGTCGGCTGCACGCTGTCTGAATTGGTTATTGTGCAGTTCTTCACATCGCCAACAGCAAGAGTTACCTGCCCCTGCGCATTGCATGCGCCGGAATAAACCGCGGAATAGCCGGGCTGCTGCGTTTCGGAAACGGTGTAAGTGCCTGCGTTAAATCCGTTCTGCGCCCCGGAAGTTACCGATGTGCCGTTCACGAACAGCGGGAAATCCGAAATGGTCTTGGTGCCGCCGTTTGTGTTGTTTACTATTTTGATTACGGCAAGCTTTGGCTGCTCGTCGTCATTTGTAATAGTGCAGGATTTGTTCTGCCCAAGCGCAATTGTTACGCTGCCATTTGTTGCGCAGTCCCCTCCTATTGTGCCGGTGTAGCCTGCAAACGCATCCTCGCTCACTGTGTGCGTGCCCGGGCTGGCTGCATTGGGCGCGCCGCTTGCCACGGCAGAGCCGTCAAGCCTCAGTGTGAAGTCCCCGGCAGCTGCGGTGCCGCCGTTGTTGTTCGTGACCAGCTTTGTCACCGTGATTGATGCCCCGTTGTCGTCATTGGTTATGGTGCAGGTTATCGACTGCCCCTCATTCAATGTTACCGTGCCTCCAAGCGATTGCGGGCAGCCTGCGCCGCTTATCGAAACAAACGAGTAGCCTGCCAGGCCTGCCTCATTTATCGCATAAGCGGCGTTTGCATTGACTGAAAGCGTTTGGCTTGAATTGACAGACGTGTTGCCGATTGACAGCCCAAAGTCATTCACACCGGCGCTGCCCCCGTTGTTGTTTGACACGTTTTTGATTAAGGTGATGCTTGCAGCCTGGTCGTCATTTGTTATTGTGCAAGAGTAATTGTTTCCCGGTGCAAGTGTTATTGTCCCGTTTGCAGAGCAGTTCCCGCCCCATGAGGAAGCGGTGTAGCCGGATTGGCCTGTTTCGGACAGCTGGTACGTGCCCGCATTGAACGTATTCTGCGCCCCGGATGCCACCGACACGTTGCCCACAAAGAGCGGGAAGTCTGAAACAACCGCATTGCCGCCGTTATTGTTCACCACTGTTTTTGTAACAGTTAGCCTTGGTGCAATGTCGTCGTTTGTTATATTGCACACTTTACTCTCCCCGTTCTGGAGCGTGATGGCGCCCGAAGATGAGCAGTCTCCGGAGAACGTTGCGCTGTAGCCGGACGGGCCTGTTTCGCTCACTACATACGCTCCCGCATTGAAGCTGGCGGGCGTGCCGGAAGTTACGTTTGTGCTGTTCACTTTTAGTGCGAAGCTCCCGACCGTTGCGCTCCCGCCGTTGTCGTTCACTACAATCTTATTTACCGTAAGCGTTGCCGGGTTGTCATCGTTTGTTATTGAGCATGTGTAGTTCAGCCCAGTCTGCATCGTTATTGTGCCGTTTGAAGAGCAGTTGCCCGAGAATGTCGCATTATAGCCGGTTGCGTTTGTTTCGCTAACCACATATGTGCCTGCCGCAAACTGCTGCGCCGCACCAGAGGTTACCGATGTGTTGCCCACAAACAGCGGGAAGCTTGAGACAGCCTTTGTGCCGCCATTGTTGTTGATCACGACTTTTGTAACTGTAATGTATGGGTTTGGAATAAGGACGTTGAACGACCATGTTGCCGATGAATTTCTCAACGAGCCTGACGAGCAGCTGACATTCCATGTGTGGTTGCCACCGCTTAGCGTTCCGGTTGCAGTGGTTGAATAGTTGCCAAGGGTGCCGTTTATGCCCGTCCTGTTCACCACGCCGTCAATGGTCAGGTTGCAGGTTGCATTGGCGTAATTTGTGGTCCAGCTGAAAACCGGGGTGGTGTTGGCCGTGCTGCCGTTTGCAGGGTTAACAAGGGTAATCGCGATTGGCGTTGCAGGTGCGCACACGCTGATGTTCGCAGGCGCAACATCGCTGTCGTCCTGCCCGTTGCAGCCGGTGTTTGCGGTTACGTTCCAAGTGAACAGGGCGCAGATGTTTGCAGTTGTGGCAATAAGCTTTATCTGCTGCACACCGCTCCAGCCGGACCCGCTGCATTTCTTGCATTCTACAAACGAGGAATTCGATGTATTCGTGGTAGTCCCGCTTGGGCAGCTTATCAAATTATTTATCTGGAAGCCCGATGGCGCATAAATCCTGATGTTTTTCATGCTGCCCCCGCCTATGTTTGTAACATTGAATGTGAAATTAGTTGCATTGTTGGGGGCGGGATTTTGAGGGGATACGGATGAAATTATGTTGAACGGCCCGGAAGCGCTGGCACTTCCGACCAAAAACAGCGACATTAATATGATGGCAGCAATGGATTTTATCCCGAAGAAATTCATTACAACAACCTCCCAACTAACGTGTAATCGAGCGCATTACTGGCACGCGTTTACAACCTTTCTCCCACTAAAATATATGCCCCTAATTATATATAAACTTGCCTATTCGAAGATTTGGTAAATTGCGTCAATTGACGAAGAGACAGCCGGAAAGATTTTAGCCCCCTACGAGATTTGAACTCGTGGCCTCCTGTTCTCCCGAAGAGAGAAACACTTCGATGCGTCTCTTTCTTCACCGAAAGCATTGCTTTCGGTGCGCCATCGACGCTTCGATGCGTCGATGTGCGTTTCCAGGGTTTTTCTTTCTCCGCAAAGAGAAAGAAAAAGCCTTACGAGACAGGCGCTCTACCGCTGAGCTAAAGGGGCATGCAAAAATAGGTGCTGCGAAAGATTATATTAGCTTATTTGCGCTTTGTTCGAATTCCGCAAGCGCGTTTTTCCATTCCCGTCAAGCGTATAAGCTTTGCCTTCCTTTTACCAACAGGTGGTGCGATGAGGGGCATTTTCTCGGTTTTGGCAGTGATTTTACTTTTTGCAGGAATGGCTGCGGCGGCAAAGTTCGAGCCGAACTATCATGGCAAGGTGCGCGTGCTTGCGCATGGCGATATTTCCGGTTTGCTTGAGAAAGGCTGCAAGGAAAGGCCACTTGAATTGCGCACGGCAAAAGCATTGGAATGCCCCCCAAATACGGATTTTGAAGGCGCGGATGTGGGCGATGACCCGCAAGTGTTCGCAATGGATTCCGGCGCCAACACGCAAATAGGCGCGAATTCCGTATGGGCAGGGACTCCAAGTTACACCGGCGCAGGCTCGGTTGTTGCGGTGCTTGACACAGGGATAAACTATAACCATTCCGAGCTTTCCTCATCTTATGCAGGAGGCTGGGATTTCGTAAACAACGACATGGACCCGATGGATGACAACGGGCACGGCACGCATGTTGCAGGCCTTATTACCGCAGACGGAGTTGTGGCGCGCGCAAAAGGCGTTGCCCCGGATGCCAAAATACTGGCAGGCAAGGTGCTTAGCGCATCAGGCTCGGGCTCATTCAGCAACATCATAGCGGCAATTTACTGGGCGGCAGACAATCCTGAGGTAGACGCCATCAGCATGAGTTTGGGCACAAGCAGGACATTCAAGACTTCCAACTGTGACAATTACATCCCCGACCTTACAACTGCAATTAATTATGCGGTTTCAAAGGGCAAGGCGGTTGTCGTTGCGGCAGGAAATTCGAAAACCGGAGTGTCTTCGCCCGGCTGCGTAAGCGGCACGATAACGGTTGGCGCAGTGAACAGCGCAGACTCAATAGCTTCATGGTCGGGCAGGGGATTTGCAATGAAAGACCACGGAGTTGTCGCGCCCGGAGTATCGCTTTACTCCACTTACCTTGGCACGTCCTATGCCACAATGAGCGGCACATCGATGGCAACCCCTGTCGTGAGCGGTGTGATTGCACTGATGAAGCAGAAAAACCCCGCACTAACAGTTGCCCAAATCAAAAGCATTCTTTGGACAACATCAGTGGATAAGGGCAGTTCGGGCTATGACACCACATACGGGCATGGCAGGGTAAACGCATATTCGGCTGTCGGGGCAAGCTGAGTTTTCATTTCTTTTTTTTCACCGGCCATTCGGGCTGCGGGAATTCGAAGTTGTCCCAATAAAGGTTGCGCAGGTAGCACCTGAAAAGCTTCGGCGGCCTTATTCCGTAAAAAACTGAGGTGCACGCCTGCATGAAAACGCCATGCGAAAATGCCAGCACTTTCTTTCCCGTGTATTTGGTTTCAATCATTTTCAGGAATTTCCTTGCCCTTTTCTTGGCGTCATTCCAGGATTCCCCGCCCGGAATTCGAATCGGGTAATGCGTGGGCTTGCCCCTGTCATGGAAAAACCACGATGGATATTTCTTGGTCAGAGAATCCAGGCTCTTGCCGGTCCACCTGCCGCAGTCCTGCTCGGCAATGAGCGGCTCGATTATAACCGGCAGGGAATATTTTTTCGCGAAATATTCTGCGGTCTGCATCGCCCTTTTCAGCGGGCTTGAAATTATCACTTCGGGGCGCGCATGCCATTTTTCGGCAATTTCCTTCGCCTGCGCTTTCCCTGCAGCGGTGAGCGGCGGGTCAAGCCTGTTCCCGTTCAGGATGTGCTTCCTGTTCCCGCGCGCAGCCCCGTGCCTGATAATCCACAAATATGTTTTTTTCACAGGATGTCTAAATTACTCGCAACCGATTTAAAGCTCAAGCCTACGCCAATGGGTATTCCTGATATTGATGCGGTAAATTTCGGGTGCAGGTATTTTTTTCACGATGCTCCAGCACGCGTGCATGAACACCCCATGCGAAACCGCAACAATTTTTTTGCCGGCATATTCTTTTTTCATTTTTGCCAAAAACTTCCTTGCCCTTTTGCAAATGGTCGCCCAGCTTTCCCCTCCCGGAACTTTTACCATATATGTGGTGACCGTCCCTTCGTCATAAAAGAAGTAGGAGGGGTGCGTTTGCATCAGCCTGTAATAGTTCTTCCCTGTCCAGTCCCCGCAGTCCTGCTCCACAAGAAGGGGCTCGCCGACAATTTTAATTTTCAGCTTTTTCGCCAAAGGGCGCGCAGTCGACATCGCCCTTTTCATCGGGCTTGAAATTATAATGTCGGGGCGGAATTTCCATTTGCGCGCAAGCTCGTTTGCTTGCATGTGCCCTAGCCTTGTCAGTTTCGCATCCCTTCTGCATCCATTCAGGATATGCGCCCTGTTGCCCGAAGCCCTGCCGTGGCGTATTAGGTAAACTATTGTTTTTGGCATAGGCAATTGGATCAACGGGCAGGGTTAAATTGCTTATCGGAAGGCTGCCCTGCAAGCGAGGCCTCGAACCTTTCTTTTTCCCTGCCATCCAGCGGGCACTCCCTTTCCCAAGCTTCAAGTATTATCATCTGCCTTCCGCTTTCGGGTTTTTTCCCGTTTGCTTTCGCCTTTATTGCGCCAAGTATCTCGCCCAAAACGATATCGTTGTATACCGCCCCTTCCTCTTTCGCCAAACGGAATGCGGCAATTGCCGCCTTGTTCCTTACATGGCTCAATGCAAACGCTTCCCCGGGCGTTATGGGCGGGCTTTTCTTCCCGGACAGAAGCCTTGCGCATTCCCGGATGTTGGCGCCTCCTGCCTCGCCGGCAAGGCCGTTGTTTGCCGCATGGCCGAGGATTTCCAATGCGCGTTCAAACCTCGCCAATCTCAGGGCCGCCCTCGCGTCTTCCTGCCGGATATCCCTGCTATGTTCCTCCTGCCCTCTTTTTTTCCCTTTTTGGCCCCATGTTTCGCGCCCGTATGAGTTGAAATCGTAGGTCGGGTTTTGATATTTGCATATGCCGTTAAAACCGGGCTTGGCGGTGTCGGCATGGGCTTTCCTGTAGCTGTTCCCAAAGCGCATATGGATATTTGCCTCGCAAAAAATTTAAAAACACGAGCGGGCAAAGTTTTTCCCGGTCCCCTGCCCGGTGCGGTTTATCCGGGGCCCTCAAAACAATTTTAAACTTGCTATCCGTTATTTAGCCGTATCCTGCTTAATTCGCAGAGCATCAGCCTATTGTGTTTACGAGGTAGTTTGCTATGGTAAGGAAAGAATATGTCGTCGGCGAAGTAGTGAAAATGATGTACAACCTGCCCCACGTGCGCAACGTGGCGATTTGCGCGCACGTCGACCATGGCAAGACAACGATGACGGACTCATTGGTTGCCCGCGCCGGTCTGATTTCAAAGGATTTGGCGGGCGAGCAGCGCATCATGGATTTTGACGAGCAGGAGCAGGCAAGAGGCATCACAATCAAATCCGCCAACATCTCATTGGGATTCCAATTCCAGGGCGAGGACTACCTCATCAATTTAATCGACACGCCCGGCCACGTCGACTTCGGCGGGCACGTCACCAGGGCGATGAGGGCGGTTGACGGGGTAATTTTGGTTGTGGACTCGGTCGAGGGAGTCATGCCGCAAACCGAGACCGTGCTGCGCCAGGCATTGAAGGAAAAGGCTAAGCCTACGGTTTTCATCAACAAGATAGACAGGCTGATTAACGAATTGCAACTGACGGACGAGCAGCTTCAGGAAAGAATCCTCAAAATCCTGAACGGCATAAACAAGCTTATCGACAGCTACGCCCCCCCGGAATTCAAGGACGAATGGCGCATTGAAATAAAGAAAGGCAATATTTCATTCGGCTCGGCAATCCACAAGTGGGCGGTATCGGTAAAGTCAATGGAGCGCACGGGCATAAACTTCAAGCAGATTTTCGACTACTGCCGCAAAAGCGACCACAAGACATTATTGGAAAAATCCCCGCTTGACGACGTGCTGCTGCAGATGGTTATCGAGCACCTTCCAAACCCCCTATTTGCGCAAAAATACCGGATTCCGGTAATCTGGAAAGGCGACCCGAATTCGCCGGCAGGGCTCTCAATGGCCGCATGCGACATGAAGGCGAAATCAATCGGCGTGTGCTTCGGTGTCGTCAATGACGAGCATGCGGGAGAAGTCGCGGTCGTGCGGCTATTTGCAGGCAGCGTGAAAAAGTCGGACATGCTCTACCTTGCATCAAAATTGAAATATGAAAAAGTGCAGCAAGTCGCCATTTACATGGGCCCCGACCGCGTCATGGTGGAGGAGGTGGTGGCAGGGAACATCGTCGGCATCATCGGGCTGCGCGACGTTTATGTCGGCGAGACGATTTCCGCGGCTGAAATCGAGCCGTTCGAGCAAATCAAGCACTATTCCGAACCGGTAGTCACCAAATCAATCGAGGCAAAGGACAGCAAGGACCTTGCCAAATTGATTCTGGTGCTGCGCGCCCTTACAAAAGAGGACCCGACGCTCAAAGTCGAGCTCAATCCTGACACGGGCGAGCATCTGATGTCCGGCATGGGCGAGCTCCACCTGGAAATCATAGAATACAAAATCACGAAAGAAAGGGGGGTCGACATCACAACCACGCCCCCCATTGTCGTTTACCGTGAAATGATAAGCGGCTCAATCGGAAGGCCGGTGGAGGGCAAATCCCCCAACAAGCACACCAAAATCAAGTTCGAAATCGAGCCGTTGGAACCGGGGGTTTACGAAGGCATGAATGAGGGCAAAATTCCGAACGGCAGGCCAAAAGGAAAAGTGCTTGTCGAAACATTGGTGGAATGCGGCCTGCCCCGCGACCAGGCAAAGTCCGTTATGGACATTTACAACAAAAACATCCTGATAAACGACACGCGCGGCATCCAATACCTGAACGAGATTTCGGAATTGGTGATACAGGGTTTTGAGGAGGCCATGCAAAAAGGGCCGCTTTGCAAGGAAAAGGTGGTGGGCGTGAAAATCAAATTAGTCGATGCCACAATCCACGAGGACCCGGTGCACAGGGGGCCCGCGCAAGTCATACCTGCAACAAAGAGGCCGATTTATGCCGGCCTGCTGATGTCGGGCATCACATTGCAGGAGCCAAAGCAAAAAGTGCTCATCCAAATCCCCCAGAATTACCTGAGCAACGTGATAACCATGGTGCAGGGAAGGAGGGGGCAGACGCTTGACATACAGCAGGAGGGCGAAACGGCATCGCTTACCGCAAAAATCGCGGTTGCGGAAATGTTCGGCTTCTCAAACGAGCTTCGCTCCGCAACCCAGGGGCGCGCCATCTGGTACCAGGAGTATGCCGGATACGAGCCGCTTCCAAAGGATTTGCTTGCCAAGGTGGTACGGCAAATCAGGGAGCGCAAGGGCGACAAGCCCGACCCGCCCCAGCCTTCGGACTTTGTGGACTAGATGGAACACACGGGCTTTGCGAAAACCGCAGGGCCGAAGCAGGTGGAACGCATGGGATTTTCAAAATATGCATTTTTGGCATTGTTAATCCCAATTTCCTTTCTTTTGCTTTTTGGCTGCACGCAGCCAGTTTCGGGGCAGCCCGGGCAAAATCCCGCCAATTCCTCAAATCCCCTCGACCCATTCAACACGCAGGTCGCATCAGGCGTGGCGAAAGACGCGAAATACTTCGTAAACGAGGGACTTGCGCTTTACCAATCCGGGGACATTGCAGGGGCAAAAAACAGCTTTGACAAAGCTATCGCCGCGGATTCAAAATACGCGCCGGCTTTTTTTGCCCGCGGGCAATTCCTGCAATCCCAAACCGACTTCAACAATGCGCTCAAGGATTATAATTCTGCAATAGCGCTTGATCCTGAATTTCTCCAGCCATACGAGGCAAAATGCAACCTGCTAAACCTCGGCAGATTTTACAACGAGTCATTGCTTACCTGCGAAAAAGCAATGGCACTCGGCTCAAGCTCCCCGCAAGTCTTCAATGACCTTGGCATCTCCAAATTCAAGACAGGCGACATAAATGGTTCTATAGTTGAATTCACTAGGTCTCTTGAGCTTGGGGCGGACGACCCCCAGGTTTACCGAAGCAGGGCCATCGCCCTCAATCAAATAAACGAATTCGAATCCGCCGCATCAGACCTAAAGGAATACCTGAAGCTTGTTCCAGATGACAATCAGACGAAGTTTTACCTGCAGCAAATAGAGTCGAAAATAAACGATACATTAATAGGCGGAAAATGAAAAATTGCCATAAAAATAAAAAGATTGAAAAATTGCCATAAAAATAAAAAATCCGGAAAAAATTTAGCAGCCGCAGCCTGGTTTGCCTCTTGGACCGTTCATTTTGTCACCCCCTCTTCCAAATTATTGCCACTGTATGCACTTTGCATGTTTTCGTTTTTAAATCCGCATCCATCAAGTCATTGTAAGTGATTATATGCCCCTTGGCAGCCTGGTACGGATAGCTTTGGTGCAATTCGCGCCCCTACCCGGAGATGTGGAGGCGAACCTTCGCACAGCAAAAATGCTTTCCGGGAAGAAAAAAGCCGACATTTTCGTTTTCCCCCACCTTTTCTCATCGGCGGCGGAGCCGCAGGAGGCATCCAGATATGCTGAGGATGATGACGGCCCAACTCCAACCATGCTGCAAGAGCTTGCAATATCGCGGAAAGCTTATGCAATCGGCTCATACCTTGCAAAAACCCCCCATAGCATTGCAAAAAGCCCAAGCCATGGCAAGCCCTCCTATCGTTACGTTGTTTTCAATCCCGACGGAATCTGCGCAGCCAAATACGACCAAATCCACCTGTCATCAATCGCAGCTGAAAATGATTATGTGTCTCCGGGCTCGTCTCTTCCTTTTTTCGACGCCCTCACTTTCCGCTCATCCGTAATCGGCTCATACGACCTTCGCTTCCCCGAGCTTGCGCGCGAGTTCGGGCTTTCCTGGGGATTCCTTCTGTTTGCGGGCGGGGCATACAAATCGAACGAAATCCACCAATGGGACGCGCTGCTGCAGGCGCGCGCCACGGAAAATCAGATGTTCGCAATCGGCTGCAATTTCGGGCAGGAGAAAAAAAAGAAAGCAAAAAACGAAGGCGGGCAGGGAAAAACCGGCGCCGACGCGGAAGGGGCAGGCTCCGCTTCCGACCCTCTTGATTTCGGCGGGCATTCCGCGGTGTATGCCCCGGACGGGAGGATGCTCCACCGCGCCGGGGAAAACGAGCAGGTGCTCGTGCTTGACATCAACCCGTTCGAGGTGGAATGGTGCCGCAACAGATACCAATACCTCACTGATGCAAAAGTAGAATTGCACAAGCGGCACGTGTTTGAAAGCCAGGACGACCCGGACAAATGAAAAATTTGGGCGGGCGGCTATTCCTGCCTTCCGCTATCGTACAATGATGAGATGAGCGGCGGCTGCTTGGGGCTTTTCATTAGCTTCACCTGCTGGCGCACCTTCTCATCCGAGTAGCAGAAATTCGGCCAGGGGAAGTCATAGCGCCCCTTTATTTTTTTCGCATAGTCGTCGCATACCTTGATTATTTCCTTCGCGCCGCGCACCAATTTCAAATTCCCGTTGTAGCTCCTTGCCACAATGTAAATGTCATCATCGCCTTTTCTCTCCATGATGTAGGATAGGTGGAGCATTCCGTAAAACATGTTCAGCACCGCCGAGCCGGCAAGCTCCTTCCTCACCTGCGGCGGCATGAATTTGCCGCCTTTTTCCCCTTTCACCAGGCTGGTCCTGACGTATTTCACCTGCCCCCTGGCCTCATCTTTCAAATAGATGTATTTCCACTCCGGCCGAAATTTCAGGCCCCTTCCACTGAGCCATCTTGACAGCCTCACTTTTACGTCTTGGTTGAACTGCACCACGGAATTGGAGGTGAGCTGCATCCCGCCAACGCCCCCGGACCAGATTGCATCAAATTTGAACTGCGATTCCTGATTGATGATGTTGAGGGTGAATTCCGCCTGCACGCCAAGCGCCCTCTCGCCCACAAGCGCCATGGCGCACACGCGGGCAAGCTCGTTGTCGGCAACATCCGCCCTCGGGCCCTTGAATTCCACCCCGTCATTGTAGATCGATTGCATGCCCCTGTCTTTTTTCAGGTTTTCCATCCATTGCCCAAGGCGCCGGGCGTTTGCAAGCAGGTACCCCGAGATTTCTTCCCTGCCGATTCCTATCAAATCCGAAAGCTGCCCAACTTCCGGGCAATCCGCAAGCGCGCGCGGGGAATAGCTGCCAAACGCCGGCGTGTCCAGCCACTTGTCATGTTCCTTCCTTAATGCAATCGGCGTCCTCAATGCCGGAATAAGCGATAGCACGGCATTCAGGGCGCCATTTTCCGCCTCTTTTTTTGCGATGAGGAATGCCGCCTTGTTATCGGCGCCCATCCCGGGCCTGCCATCTTCCTTCTTCGGCTCCAAACCCTCCTTTTGCTGCAAATAAACTTTCGCCCGTGTGGTTTTCCCCACGGAGAGGGCAAGCGCGCGCAGGGAATCCAGTTTCGCCGACTTTTGCAAATTATCGAGGCTTGCATCGCTGATTATCGTTTGCCCCTTTTCGCGCGCAATGCGCTTTTCCTCCTCAGCAACCGGATTGATGGAGGGCTTTTCCCCGAATTTTGGCATGGGTGTTTCTATGCCGGATGTTTTTTTAAGCAATGGAGGCATATTAGGCACGGCGATGCAAATGGCTGAAAACGAAGAAGAATTGAAAAAATACCATGTCATGGTGAGCGAGGAGGCTGGCAAGCGCATTCCGGACAAGGACGAGGTTAAGCTTTTCGTGGATTACGCCCTGAAAGCATTCAGGGAGGAGCCGAACACTAATTCATTTTCGCTTGGCAAGCTTGACTTGGTGTGCGTGAAATCCGGAAGCCAGCTTATCATAGTGACAAAGCAGGAAAAGGAAAAAGTGCTTGGGAAATAAGCAGCCCGAACAAAAGGGAAGAAAAGGAAAAAGTGCTTGGGAAATAAGCAGCCCGAACAAAAGGGAAGAAAAGGAAAAAGTGCTTGGGAAATAAGCAGCCCGAACAAAAGGGAAGAAAAGGAAAAAGTGCTCGGCAAATGAGCAACCTGGCTGCTTGCGAAGAAAAGGAAAAAGTAATGGGGAATAGCCTAATCCACTAGTTCTTCTTCCCCAAGCGGGATGAAATGCGCCATGTCCATCGCCGAGCCTGATGGCTTGAGCACCCCGGCAATAACAACGTTTTTGCCGAAAAATCCCCTGATGGTGTCCCCTGGCAGGGCAAAAAGCTTTTCATCGCGCATCATCTTTGCCTCTTGCGCCCCAATAATGGCCGGATAATATGTTTCCCCGCCAAGCTCATGCGGCTTGTAATCATCCATCCTGCCTTCCGCGAACTCGAATTTGGGCGGGGCGCTTTCCCCGATTTGAAGGGTGTAGAAAAGTTTCGGCACTTTTTCGGGCGAAACCTTGACGAACATTCTGCCCTCTTCCCCGTTTATTGCCGCATATTGGGTGGGTGAGAGGAAATGGAACATGTCAAGCTGCGTGCCTGTTTTGGAAAGCATCCCTCCGAATTTGGTATTTATTCCAAAGAAATCCGTGAGCTGGCTTCCGGAGCCTGAAATCAGCCTTTCCTCCCTCATCATCGCAGCTTCGGTGGCGCCAAGCACCATGGAATCCGCCTCGGGCAAATTCTCCCCCTCTGATGCGGGGTATTTTGCAAGGGCGTTGTTGCGCGCAAGTGCGAATACTTTCATGGCGCCCTCGGGCGTGTAGCCAACCTTGAGCCTGATGCCGTCAAACGCGCCAATATCCGGCGCGGCCATGCCCCCCTGCGCTTCCTCAAATCCGAATTTGGCGAAGTATGCGCCCATCCCTATTGCCATGACCAGCAGGGCAATCATAATGCCCTGCCTGTTATTGTTCGTTAATTGTGCAAAATCCATGTCATTCACCTTACAATTTTGCCCATCGCAGCGTGAGCGCATTCGCAACTACCGAGACTGAAGACAATGCCATCGCCCCTCCTGCAATAATGGGGGAAAGCAGCCATCCAGTGTAAGGGTAGAGCACGCCAGCCGCTATCGGTATGCCAAGCACGTTGTAAATCAGCGCCCAGAAGAAATTCTGCCGTATTTTTGAAATGGTTGCCCTGCCAAGCCTTATGCCCCGCGCAACGTCCATGACATCGGAGCGCATGAGCACCACATCCCCGCTCTCTATCGCAACATCGGTGCCGCTTCCCATGGCAATGCCAAGGTCGGCCTGCGCAAGGGCGGGAGCGTCATTTATCCCGTCGCCCACCATCGCCACGCGCATCCCCTTTTCCTGCAATTCTTTTACTTTTGCAGCCTTGTCCTGCGGAAGCACTTCCGCAAGAACATTCTCTATGCCTGCCTGCTTTGCAATCGCGCGCGCAGTCCTTTCATTGTCTCCGGTCATCATCCAAACTGAAAGCCCGAGTTTCTTCATTTCCGCAACTGCCGGGGCGGAAGACTGCTTTAGCATGTCCGCAACGGCAATAAGCCCAACCGCCTCATTTCCAATCATCAGCACCATCACGGTTTTTCCCTCGCCCTCAAGCACCTGCATTTTCATCTGCGCATCCGAAGAGAGCTTCGCCTTTTTCTCAACAACAAGTTTCTTGTTTCCAAGCGAAACCAGTTTCGCCCCAATTTTGCCTACCACTCCATGCCCCGGAATCGCCTTGAACGAAGCCACACGGGCGAATTTTATCCCCCCCTCTTCTGCTTCCTGGACGATTGCGTCCGCAAGCGGGTGCTCCGAGCTTTTCTCAAGGGAAGCTGCAAGGGCAAGGATGGATTTTTGATTGAACTTCGGCGAAATCGGCACGATGTCCGTAACTTTCGGCTTGCCTTCCGTAAGCGTGCCTGTCTTGTCAAGAAGCACGGTGTTTATCTTGTGCGTGCCCTCAAGCGCCTCGGCATTCTTGAACAGTATGCCCCTCTGCGCCCCAATTCCCGTGCCAACCATGATGCTTGTTGGCGTGGCAAGGCCAAGCGCGCACGGGCATGCGATTACAAGCACGGATACCGCTGCAACAATCGCAAAGGAAAATTCCGCCCCGAAAACAAAATACCAGCCTGCAAACGTGGCCAGCGCAATCACAATGACAATCGGCACAAACACCGCGCTTATTTCATCGGCAAATCTCTGTATCGGCGCCCTGCTTCCCTGCGCGTCCTCCACTAATTTCACTATTTGCGAAAGCGCCGTGTCCGCCCCTATCTTGTCCGCCCTCACGCGCAGCATTCCGTGCTTGTTCACTGTTGCGCCATACACCTTGCCGCCTTTCATTTTCTCGACAGGCAAACTCTCTCCGGTCAGCATGGATTCGTCAACAGATGAGCCGCCCGACACCACTGTGCCGTCTGTGGGAATTTTCTCTCCCGGCTTGATTACCATGACGTCTCCAACCATGATTTCAGAAGAGGCTATCTCCACTTCCTTCCCATTCCTTTCCACAGTCGCCATTTTCGGCGTCAAATCCATCAGTTTCCTGATGGCATCCGAAGCCCTTCCTTTGGCAACCGCCTCCAAATACTTGCCCAATATGACAAGCGTAATCAGGCTCGCCCCGACCTCGAAATACTGTTCGGAGGCAAAACCGAACAATGCGGCAATGCTGTATAAATACGCAGTGCTTGTGCCAAGTGCAATCAGCGTATCCATCGATGCGGTCTTATTCCGCAAAGCCGATATCGCCCCCTGGTAAAATGACAGCCCCACAAAAAATTGCACCGGCGTCGCCAAAAGGAAAAGCAATGGCAGCCTGTACGGGAATTCCATCAGGAACATTCCCAATGCAATGGCAGGAATCGAAAGAATCGTCCCAATCAGCAATTTCAGCTTCAATTCCTCTATCTCCTCCTTGCGCAGCATTTTCTCATGGTCATGGTCCACGCCGACCGTTGCGCCGTAGCCTAACGATTTGACCTTGTCAACAAGCTGGCTGTCGCTGGCCACACCTTCGTCAAATTCCACCAGCGCCCTGCCTGCGGCGTAATTCACATTCGCCTTGCTCACTCCAGGCACCTTGGACAGCCCGCGCGTTATCAGCGTGGAACATGACGCGCAGTGCATCCCGGTAATTGTCAAATCGGTTTTTTTCATATGGGTTCAACTCAACGGTTTCCTTTTATTCTTTTATATTTTCAGCCGCCGCAGCCGCATCCGCCGCCGCTCCCGCCGCATGAGCCACCTTTAGGTGTTGCAGCCGCAGCCTGCGCCGTATTCTGCTGCGCCGCAGCCTCATTGCCGCTTGCAGCCTCGACTATGAATTTCCCATCCCCCATTCCCATGGGGCATGATGTCTTGTATGTGCCCGGCTTGTCCGCGACAAATTCAACTATGTTGTTCTGCCGCGCGCTCGCGCTTATCCCAAGCCCCCAGATGTTGAATGATGTCATGCACCCTAAAAACGAATTCCTGTCAAGTTCAATCCTTACCTTGGTCCCCTCCTTCACGCGTATTTCGCGGGGGTCATACAATCCATTCACGACTTTTATCGGGATTGTAACGCTTTCACCCGCGCCTCCCTGCGCATTGGATGCTATTGCAGGCGCATCTGAGGCCTGAAGCTGTGCCGCCTGAACATTTGCCAACGTGCCTGATGGCTGCCCTGCCGCATACACGCCCGGCACGGAGTTTGCGATGAAAATCCAGCCGGCAAGCACCGCAAGCATTCCTACTGCAATCCATTCATGCATTTTCATTCAAATCCCCCCGAAAACAAGGCCGGATTTCGGCCCATATATCATAATCGCTGAAAGCAAAATGAAAAAAATCAGGCAGGTGCTTGCCATTGAAGTGAATGCCGGTATTTTGGCCGTTGTGCCAATCAAGCCGATTTCCTTCACGTTCATGTAAGAGAGGGCCATCAGTATGATGACGCACACGAGTGTCAGGAAAGCAAGGAAAATCGGCAGCGGCTCGGCCACAAGCATAACCGAAAGCATCGCCCCCATGGTGCCCGACATTATCCCGGCCATGAGCCCTTCCATCACGCCCATCACTCCCGATGTCCTGCCTCCCCACCATCCTGCCACGCATCCGATTATGCTTGCAAGCAGGCTGCCCCAGAACATGCCGTTCGTCGCGCCAAGCAGCGCGCCCACCAGGAAACCCGACATCATCCCGAATGTCATGCCTTCCATCATTCCGGTGCTGCATGTAATCGGCTTGTGGAAAGCATCGAAATGCGCGCCCGCGCCGACAATTGCAACTATTGATACCGCGCCAATTGCAAGCAATGGAAGCGTAGTCGATGCGAATTTGGCATCCCCCCTCCACAATCCGACATATGCCAGCCCAAGCAAAAGCAGCAGGCCCGTCATTGTTGCGAACGCATAAAGCAGAAGCTGCCTTTCCGCCTTCCATTCCGGCTTTGAGGACATCAGGTTTTCCAAAACATGGTTTGCCTTCAGCTCCGATGTGTTGCAGCAGCCGCTACCCTGCCCATCTGATGCCGATTCATCGGCATCTGAGGCATTCCCGTCCCCGCCCGCCTTTTTGTTACCAAGCGCCTTGTAGCCTGCGGATTCTATTGCTTTTGCAATTTCCCCAAGCGCGGATTCCTCGGCTGAAACCGCCATCTTGCCGCTTGCCGCGCTTATCGACTCGATGCTTACGCCCGGCACGTGGCCTACGGATTTTGAAATCATCCGCTCGCACGAATTGCAGGTCATCCCGCCAATGTCAAAAACATATTTTTCTTCCATAGAATTCGCTCCTTATGCAGTTTTGTATCCTTCCGCCTCAATAGCCTTTTTCACCTTTGCAAGCGTTTCAGCGTCCTTTGCCTCGACTTTCGCTTCGCCGCTCTTGTGGTCTATTTTCAGCATCTTCGCCCCTTCCACCTCATCCACCGCCATGGTGAGGATTTTTTCGCAGCTTGCGCAGTGCATCCCAGAAATCCTGATTTTGCTCTCCATGGAGTCCACCCCTGTCCAATATGTTTCATTTTAATGTAACAATAGATATATGTTATTGAAACTATGCCATCAGGCCATGCCGCGCATAGTTTCCATCATTCTTGCATGCGCCTGAATCGGAGTTTTTCCCTTTCCACCGTTCATCACGGCTTCCATTATTTCCTTGGCGCCGTTCTCTCCTATATTATATTCGTTGACTATTTCAAGCTGCTTCTCCGCCCCAGCGGCGCAAGGCATCCTGACCTTTGCACCCCCATCAACATGGTGGAAATCCCCCATCGCCCATGCCATGGAGCCTAAAATCATTGCCGCCATCTGCATCGCAATCATTTTCATTTTGGTCACCCGCACCTGTTTGCTTGAATTCTTTAGCACCTTCCGCCTACTTATAAATAAGCCCAAGATAGGTCGGGAAATAAAGGCATTATGCGCCTTGCCATCGTTTAGATAACATTTTTATCATTTAGATTTTGAAAATAAGCCCAATTCAGCCTTATTTTGGCAAAATACTGCCAAACAATACGTTTTATTCTGCCGCTTCACCTTCCGAATTTTTTCCCTACGGCGTAAAGCAGCACGATTATCGAAACCGCTCCGAGCAATGGGCGAAGCGGATTGAGCACATCAAACAAAAACGCATAGCCGAAAATCAGCAAAAGAAGATGGTTGCACGTCGGGCAGGAAAATGCAAGGAAGCCAAGTATCCCGCCTCCGGCTGCGCCTTTTCCAGTGCGGCATGCCTGGTTTTCAGGAAGCGCAAAATAAACGGCAGCCAGAATCGATGTCGTCAACAGGAAGGCATAATCCATCCATGTTGCCGGAATCATCCTAACATACGGCAGGATGGGATTTGAGAGCAGCGCAGTCGGAATCCCGAAAAGCAAAAACAGCCCCATGGCCCATAACAGCGTTTTCCCCCTTGTTTTTGCGTCCGTGAAAGCAAATTTCAATGCGCCGATTATTCCCATGCCAATCAACTGATGATTATTACTGCCGCCTTGAAAACCTGTAATGGAAAAGTGCCCATGCGGGCTTCCCCGCATCATGCCCTGCGCCATCGCCCGTTTCCCCACTGTACTGGGCTTTTGCATTTTTAAAACTGCGGCGCGCACATAGATTCAGGAAATCAGCATGCACGAAGCAGTTCTAAATGAAAAATGGATTTTTGAAGTGTTAGCATGAGAAACGCCAAGCCCCTTCTGTTCGTCCTGTTGTCCGCCGCCCTCTTCGGGCTCAGCGTGCCCCTTGCAAAAGTTTTGATTGCCGATGTCCCGCCAGTCAGCCTTGCCGGCCTGCTTTACTTCGGGGCGTTTTTGGGCTTGTCTGTTTTCAGCCTTGCAGGTGCGCACGGCAACGGAAAGAGGGCAGTTTATGACAAAAAAGAGCTTCCATACCTTGCTGCCGTAGTGCTTTTCGGAGGCGTGCTTGGCCCTGTTTTCCTCATGCTCGGCCTGTCGCAGGTTTCAGGCTCTGCCGCCTCGCTGCTTTTGAACCTCGAGGGAGTTGCAACCGCTCTTGTGGCAAGCGCGATATTCCGCGAATTCACCGGCAGGAGGTTTTGGATTGCGCTGTTTTGCATGACTGCTGCCGGGCTGCTTCTGAGCTGGAATCAGGAGGGAGGCGGCTTTTCGCCCATAGGGCCAATCTTTATTGTCCTGGCAATGCTTTCCTGGGGATTGGACAATAACTTCACCAGAAAAATAACGGGCATGGAGCCGATGAAAATAGCAAGGGTGAAATGCTTCTTTGCAGGCATAATAAATTTGGCGATTGGCTTTTTGCTTGGCGCAACGATTGTGCCAAATGCTTCGCTATTGTATGCCGTGCTAGTGGGAACGTTCAGCTACGGGGTCAGCTATGTTCTTTTCATCAAGTCGCTAAGAGTATGGGGGGCGGCAAGGACAGGTGCGTTCTTTGGAGTAGCCCCATTTGTCGGTGCGGTTTCCTCTATTTTGATTCTCAATGAGAGCATAGGCTGGAATTTGCTGCCAGCCTTTGCGCTGATGGCAGTCGGGTCATGGCTAATCATAAGCGAGAAGCACGCCCACGGGCATTTCCATGGCGGCACGCACCATGCCCATGAGCACCTGCATAGAGAGGGGCACCAGCACGGGCATTTGGAATGACCCCCTCATTCCTGCACATATTTCCGCCACGGACGCCTTCGTGGCAAGCATTTCGATGACGACCTGGTATTTTATTTCCGGCGAATGCTTTTTCATGCGAACTCCCTCCGAATTTTTTTGGGCTTTGGAGGGTTATAATCAACGGCGCTATGCGCCGTTGGTTACACCGGCAGCGTATCGACGCTGCCGATTGAAACCTTCAGGTTTCAACCGGTCCAGCCCGGGAGGGGGTCAGTACACAGGCTTCTTTGATTCTCAGAAGAACGGCAGAGCGTGAGCGCTTACGCGCTCATGCCGCTGGAATTGCGCAACAAGGCAGGAAGATTAAAAGTGTTTCTGCTGCTAATTCTGCCAGAAGTTAATATAGGAAAATTGTGGGTGAGTGTATGAACAATGTGAATATGGGGGAAATGGAGAAGTTCGCCGAGCTGATTACAACGGATGGGGCTCAGGCTAAGAAAAACAAGCGCGTCAGCGGCTCGTGGATTTTTGAGGAGGGGAAGCCGCAGTTTGCGGCCAGCCTCGAATTTGTGAAAGGCAAGGCCATGCTCAATTGCGAGCTCCCTGTTTTTGCAGGCGGCTGGGGAACCAGCCCCGACCCGATCCAGTATTGCCTTTACGGCATTGCGGCCTGCTTTGCCGTGACTTTTGCGGCAACTGCCACAAAGGAGGGAGTCAATCTCACCAAGCTGGACGTTACTGCCGAGAACTGGATGGACTTAAGAAAGCAGATGGGAGTTTCAAAAGACAACATAATTGAGAAAGTCAGGATTACCGCCCATGCAGAGGGCGGTTCTAGGGAGCAGCTTGAAAGGATATTGAAACTTACGGAGGAGCGCTGCCCGGGCACAGAGTGCGTCGTCAGGTCGATACCCCTGGAAGTTGCACTGGAATAAGGCGCATCCATTCGATGGAAATCGGGTTATTGCAGCCCGAGAAAGTGTTTCGGCCTGCAACCTAGCAAACCACGACTGACGACCTACTGAAGAGTGTCGAATTACTTTCGTGGTTTGCTATAAGCACATCTCATTTCCGCGGAAAAGAGGCCTCTTTTAGCCGCCCATGCTTGCGTGGGAAACCTTAATTTTTGAAAAATCCGAATATTTTCCCTAAAAAGCCCCCATGTTTTGGTTCGGGCCCCTTACCTATCGGCTGCGTTTTGCCATCCAGAATGCCCTCAAGTTCGGCAAGAGCTTCAAGCGACCGGGCCAGCCCGGCTTTTTCCACCCCTTCAAGCTCCGCCTTCTTGCGCCCTATTTTCTGCCGCCTTTCCCATTCCAGCGCATCTTCTTCCGCGGTTTTTTCAAGCTCGGAAAGGCGGCTTGCGGCATCCCTTGCTTCTGCGTAATGCATGCCAAGGTAAGCAAGCGCCGCGCTGTTGAATTTGTGAAAAGATAAGAACTCAAGCGAGTTTAGGCTTGATAGCTCCGACAGAAATACCTGCCTGCCGATAATTTCACGGCGGAAGCCTTGCAAATCCTGCATTTCATGCTTCAGCCTATCCTCGTTCCTTCCCGCCATCTCAAGAAGCTGGCCTGCTGTTTTTGTAGCAAGCCCTCCCTTGTGCAGGAATGACTTCAGGCTTTCGGCATCGGAGTTCGGTATTGCAGGAAAGCCGATTGCGGCTAAGTTTTCCTTTTCCATTTCATCCAGCAACCTCGAAAGTGGCATTGCTTCAAGCGCGTTTATGCGCTCCAGCCGCATTTTTTGCATTGCTTCCAAAAGGCGCATCCTCTGTTCATGCCTTTCCACCTTCTCAAGGTTGGGGGGCGGCTCCTTTTCAAGCCACCCGATTCCGCCAAGCTGCTCCTCCGCTCTCCGCCTTGCCCTCTCCACCTGAAGCCTTTTTTTCGATAGCGCTTCATTTATTGCCTCAAGCCTTCCCCCCATTTCAAGCAGCCCGTAGAATTCCCCCGCATCTTCCCTTGCCTTTGCAATATTCTCCGCCTTCAGCAGCTTGATTGCCGACACCATCCTGCGCCCCTGTTCAAGTGCGATGTTTTTGGAATCGTACACTCTGGCGATTTCCATCTCAAAATTCACGATGTCCTTGGATTTGTGGTAGAATTTCCTTGAGAACTTGGCCTTTGATGCAAAACCGGCATGTTTGTACCTTTCCTTTTTGGAAACCATTTCCGAAACTTCGTCTATGGTTTCCACAAGCTCCCTGCATAGCCGGAGCATGGGGGCAAAATCATTGCTGCCCGCCGCGCTGGCAAGCTTTTCCTCAATCTGATGCTTTTCCCGAACAACAGACGCTATCTCATCTTTATGTTCCATCAGCAAATCTTCTGAAGCCATGTGCAAACCAACCATTTTCCACCAGTAACCGCTTTTGCCTTTCCGGATTATTTGCGCATCTTGCGGGGGTTCTTTTCCCGGCAGCATCCGCAAAGCCATGAAAACATCCATCCAAGCGCATAGCCAATTGCCCACCACAAGGCAATGCCGACAGCATACTCCATGGCATTGAACGGCCTCATGGCTATCGCCCAGCTGCTGTGCGTGAGCATTTCGAGCAATTTCATTGCGAGCTGCGGCGAGGCATAAACTATCAGCCCGCACAATGCCGACAGGCCTCCAAAAAGCGCCCCTAGCGCATAGCCCAATTTTTTCCCATCTTCCATAAAACCACCTATTTATTTTCCATTTCACCCGGATTTTTTCCCATCCTGCCATTTTCCATCTTCAACACATTTTTTATCGATTTGCTGCCCGCATTTGCCTTCCCCGTGCGCGCAAGAGGCAATCCTGCCGCCCTCTTCCTCGCATGCATGGCAAAAAACATGCCTTTTCCTGCCGGCAAATTTGCGGCCGGCATTCAGATGCGCAACTATGCACATGCCGCATGCGATTTCATCTTCCATGGCGGTTGCCTATCTTCCGATGAATATGTTCGCAAGGAACAGTATGACAATGCCAATGGCAACGATTTGCGCCCAATTGATGCCTTTCTGCCCGTTGTTGCCCCCTTCCCCATGCCCGCCATCCGTGCCATGCCCCGCATGCGAATCCCCTTCATTTTTATCCCCTCCGCCACAGCAGCCCATTCCAATCACCTCGTGTTTTATCCATTCCTAAAATCCAAAGAAAGTCCAGCTAGGATGCATCGCCTTTTGCATCAGAAAATATGCCACGCCAAGCACAGCCAGCCAAAACCCGTTTTCCACCCACGGCTTGAATTTTCCCAATTCTAATGGCATGATTTCCCCTCCTAGCACTTTGCTCGCCAGTATCGGCCGCCCGCCCGGATTTCCGATGCAATCAGTGGCATGATTTCCCCTCCTTGTCCTTTGGCCCAAGTGCCATCATCACAACATGCGAGCCAACACACACCGCAATCGCCAGCGGGTAAATCCACGGGTCCCTGAAGCCCCAGAACTGCAGCCCGAAAATGAGCACCACGGGCAAAAGGCAGCATACCGCCATCATCGCCATGTGGTTTCCCTTTATTTTATCCCATATTTTTCCTAACATGCCAATCACCTCTAATAATCAATCTAGCCTGCCGCAAGCCTAATCGTGTACGCAGCCCAAACCGCCCCAAGCATTATCGCGGCAGGCTTGAACATCACGCCCCAGTCGGGCTTTGCCGCCATCTGCAAAATTTCAGAATTCCCCGCAAGCCCATGCTTTCTCATGTGCCCGAGCATCCACATCACGCCCAACGCATTTGAAAAAACCCCGAACAGCAGGAAAGCCGCCAGGTATTTGTCAAAAAAAAGCGCAGCCGCCCCAAGCCCGACAAGCGGAAGAAAGTCAGTCGCATGGTGGGCGCAGCAGGCAGCCATGGAGCCTGCGGAAATGCCCCCTGATGCGGCCATGGCGCCGGCGCCCAAATTCCTTGCCGCATTGTGAATGTGCACAAGCAAGCCTGCCTGAACGCCAAGACCTGCCGACATCAGTGCGAGGTATGGCCAGATTTCCCGCAAATTCAGCAGGACGAATTGCGATGAATCGAGCAGGCTCATCAGCGCAAAGTAAAATAATGGCAGGAAAAGCACTCCGGCAATGCCGGCAAGCAGCGGATTTTTCCGTGCGTCCAATTCCAAATGCTTGCGCTCATGCCCCCACGCCAATCCCAAATGCTTGCGCTCACCCCCATGCGCCAATTCCATTGCAGTTTTTTTCATTCCCATCCCGCCACTTCCTATATTCCCGGATGCATCAGGAAAACCATCGCAAAATACACAAAGGCAAATACTGCAATCGCCGCCGCCAGCGTTTTCCAGCCTTCAATATCCGCCTCTTTTTCCATGCCCTTTTCCCCGCCAGCCAGCCGGTTCAATATCGGGATGAAGTAGAGGCTCATCGCAATTCCTGCAAGCAGCCCAGTCCCGGCGCGGATGTAGTTTGCGCTTTCCCTCCAGCCCAAATACTGCGTGATGCCATCAACTGCAAGGGGCAGTATGGCAATCACAAGCCAAATCCAGTGGGGCACCTGCCTGCTGCCAATTTTCCAAAACAGCGGGAATGAAGCCGCGCCCGCAAACATGCCGAAATAAATCGCCATGTCCCGCGCGCTTACCGGAAACTTGTATCCATACCCTTGCAGGCCCAGGCAATTTTCCCTCACTTCGCCTTTCCCGTCTGCGCATATTTCGCTTCTTATGTCATTCCTGTAAATGCCAGCTTGCGGAGTGCAGTCGCCTATGCCAAAATACGGCTGCGAAAACAGGCAATACGAGCGGGAAATTTTCTGGTGGCATATGTATTTCCCTGCCTCATAACCTGCGGATGCGGCCGGATTTCCAGACATCGCAAGAAGCGGCGTTGCAACTATCCACGCAACCACCAGCGCCATCACGGCCAAATACACCGCATATGCTGCCTTCATCCTTCCACCCAATTTATCCGTGGTGCCCGGCCATGCTGCCCTGCCCCGAGCTTCCCCCCTGTGCTATGAATTCAGACACGTCCTTGCCCACCGCCGCCTTGAATTTTGCAGGATCCACTACTTTGTAGCATGCCTGGAACTGGGACGGATGGTGGCTTAAGTGCTGCAAATTCTGCGGGTCGTTCAAATCGCCGCATTCGCTTCCTGCCTGCTTGGCAAGCTGCGCGTAATACTGCCGGCTCTGCGCACTTTGCGCCACCCTCCCGCCAGCCCCAAGTTCTGGCCCCGAAGGCGGGTCTCCGATTCCAATTGCGCCAAGCCCCGCCCAGGCCGCAACAAGCACGCCCACGAAAAGTGCAGCATAAATTATCTTGTCCTCCATATCCACCACCTCTACGTTGTATTCATCAGAATCAATATTCCGGCAAGCAGCATCGCAATTCCAAGGGCGATTTTCATGCCGTTGCGTGATTTCGCCTCGATTTTCCCAATCCATTCAAGCGCATTCCTGTTTGACGCCAGCAGCAGGATGAGCACAAGCGGCAGCACAAACATCAGATTGTAAAGCACAAGATAGCCGAGCATTTCCGCCGAAACGCCCTGCGCCGCCAGCAATCCGATTATCGCCACGTATATCCCGCCGGCGCATGGGAATGCGCACAATCCAACCAGCACTCCTGCACCGAGTGCGGCAGGCACCGTGGCCTTGTGCAGCAATTCCTCTATTTTGGGCGTGAACATTTTCGGCATCCTCATCATGCTTTTGCCGGAAATTCCCTCAAGCAGGCTTATTGCGCCAATCAGCATGAGCAGGCTTGCGCCCAACTTTGCCATGAAATGCCCGGGAAACAGGGAAAACACCCCGATGATGCCAAGCCCTATTCCAAGGTAGGCTGCGAACACCCCGAAAACATACGCCATGCCAACCGCAAGCAGCTCCGTTTTCCTCTTCCTTGCATAAAGCAGGAAGGCGATGAAAAACAGCAGCACCGCTATGCCGCACGGGTGTATCCCGTCAACAAATCCCGAAGCAACCACCAACGGTATTATCGCCGCCGCATCCATGCCAATCCCTCAAACTTGCCCATCATCCGCATATTTCCGCACCGTCTCAACCGCCATGCGCCCGCCTCCGAACACATAACAGCCCCGCAGTTCGCATATTTCCGCACCGTCTCAACCGCCATGCGCCCGCCTCCGAACACATAACAGCCCCGCAGTTCGCATATCCTTGCGCCGCCTTAATCCTCCTTTTTCACAATGTAATATGCGAGCAATGTAATCGGGGCAATGGCTATGGCGGCCGGGACAAGCAGGCTTGATTCGCCAGGATGCAAAAGCCCCCATCCGCCTTTGCCTTCCGTCCCGGCGTATTTTTCAGTAATGTCAAAGGTTTCCTGCTTCCCATCCTTCCATACCGCATACTGGTTTGCGCCGCTCATCTTGTCCTGTATGAAAACCGTGCCCTCATCCTTTTCCGATGCGCCCGCCACGAAATCCTCTATCATGTCGACCGGCACGTGCCCCTCAAACAGGTATTTGCCTTCTACATTCACCACCATGTGGCCCTGAAGCTGCAGCGGCACCCCGAACTTTTCCTGCAGATTTGCAAGGTCCGCCCTTGCGGTCTTGTTGTTTATGAAATCTATTATTTTCACATCCTTGTAGCCAAGTTTTTCAAGCACAGGCAGCAATTCCCCAAGGTAAGGCGCGCAGTGGGCGCATGCGTCATTCTTGTAAATCAATACCCTTTTCGCATCAACCGGCGCCTGCGCATATATGCTTGAGATTGCTATCGCAATCATTACCGCAATTATCTGGTACTTCATACATATCACCTTCTCATGCGCGCTTTGAGCGCATCGCATTCATTCCGCAACCGCCGCCCCATCCATCCCACCTTCTCATGCCCACTTCGACGCGCATTCCACGCAATGCTCCGACTCATCCCCGCAACAGGAAAGGAACGGCTTTCCGCAATTTTTGCAAAACATTTAACTCACCATTGTGCCCATGGGGAGTTGGCACTGCTTTGCCCCCACTGCCCATTTTAGTTGCTGGAGGGAGGCACGGTTTTGTGGTTGCCTCGCCTCCCCCAGTTTTCCCTAACAGCCTCCCACCTGGCTTGCATAGCCGTTGAGGTTGTTAGCGGCAATTGGCGCGCCGCCCGAAGCCGCAGGCGCGGCCGCCAGCTGGCCGCCCGATGCCCCCGCCGCAATTGCAACAGAGGCGGCCTGCAGCTTTTCCAGCCTGCCGGCTATCCCGCCTATTTGCAGCGCCTGGAAAAAGCTGACAATCAGCAGCAGCCCCGCCAAAGCCATGAACAATGTTTGTTTCTCCATGATTTTCACCTCGTATTTTTCAGCAGCATCCCGGCTTCCTGCCCGGGCCGCCATATGCCTGTTTTCCAAACATATCCTTCACCCCATGATTTTCAGCAGCATCCCGGCTTCCTGCCCGGTCCGCCATATGCCTGTTTTCCAAACATATCCTTCACCCCATGATTTTCAGCAGCATCCCGGCTTCCTGCCCGGGCCGCAAAACATTTTCTTTCCAACCATTTTTTCCACCTCTGGATTTTTTCAGCATCCGCCAACCTGCTTTGCATAGGAGCCAACCCCCCCTTGCGCCGCCCCGCCCGAAGTTGGCGCTGCAGATGCAGGCGCCACAAATCCCCTGTATTTGTTGCCCATCAGGTCAATCGGATTGATGTCCTTTCCTGCAAGCTGGAACTGCACTGCCTTCGCCATGCTTTGCTGCGGGAAGAACAGGCTTTTCCACTTTGAAAGCTCCCCGAGTATTTTCTCATCGCTTATCTGCGGATTGTTGGCCAGGAGGTATTTCGCAAGCCCCCTCATCGCGTACGAATGCGCGCATCCGCATGCTGCCTTGCCGTCCGGGAATATTATCGAATTTGCGCCACAGCAGTATTCGCACGATATCGCACCGGCTATTTTCACGTATCTTGCATTGAGCGCCGCATCCGCCATCGGATTGCCATCGTCAAAGCGTGTGAGCACTGCCATCGCCCCCTCGACGTCATCGTATGAAATTCCGAGCTTGGCGCCATATGCGTCCGGCACGCCCTTTGCCAAGACCTTGCCCTCAAGCAATTTCAAATCCACGGCGCCTCCGCCGCCTGCGGCTGTCGCCCCTCCGGATGCGCCCGAAGATAGCGGCTGGCCCGATGCGGCCTGCGGCTGCAACGCAGCGCCTGCCGCAAAGTTTTGCTGCAAGACGGCTATGCCTCCAACTGCCGCCGTTACGTTTCCTATCTGGAATTGCGTGAATGCCATAACAAGCAAAGCCGCAACCATCAGCCCGACAATAAACCTGTCTTTGTCGGAAATGCCGCTTCCCTCCTGCGCGGGGGCAGTAGTCTCATTTTCTTTTGCCAAGCCAAACACCTCTGCATATTTGCCGCCCCGCCTTCGCGCGGAACTTGCAAATTGATACGCACAGTGCAGCGGCTGGGTTTGACTTATAAATAACTGCGATATGGAATGATAAAAGAAGCCGCATTACTGTCCCGTATCGTTTAGCTATGTTCCAAACCGTCCAAAATGGAAAAAGAAGCCTTAAACCGCCCGGTTTAAGTGAACGCGGTTGGTTTTTCCCTCCGGCATCTTCCTCACCAGCCCCCGCTTTTCCAAATCAGTGAGGACGAATGACAATTTTGTCTTCGACAAACCGGCCCTTATGTACAGGGTGTTCTGTTTTATGCCATCCTGCTCGCGCACCGCTATCATCACCTTCTGTTCCGCCTCATCCAGCCCCTTGAGCAAAATTTCGAATTTCTCGTCCCCCTCCGTCTTGGCGGCTATTTTTTTCATCGCCGTAATCATTTTCCTTTTTTCCGCCTCAACGGCATCCCCTTCCTTTCCTGCAAAGAATGCAAGGTGCGCGCCCATTGCGAATAGCCCGACGCTGATTGCCCACAGCGCCACCACGTGCAAATCAACCGAATCCTTGAGCACCGAGCACGTGCTTGGGTCGTTTCCGGTGTGGCATGAGGGCGGCAGCTGCGCCAGCTTCAGCGTGTTCACCTGGTCTTTTGCCACAAATCCGATTGCAATCTGGGCAAGGGCCATCACCATGAGCACAAAGCCTACATGCTTGAGATTCACATCCACACCCCGGAATCAATTCTGCAACAGTTTTCTGTTCCATATTTAAGAAACTGACGTTTTGGCATCCAGCCCCTCCAGAAGCTCCTGGGGCATTTCCAGCACGTTTATCTTCCCTATCTTGCGCACGCTTATCACCCCGCGGCGCATGAGCTTTGCCACCACCCTGTGCGCCTTCACCCTTCCCATTCCATCGAGGGCGGCGATTTCGGACTGGTGTATGCTGCCCCTGCGCTTGAGCATGAGCGCAACCACTTCCCTCTCATCCTCGTTCAAAAAGCGCAGCAAAAGAGACGCGTTCCATTTCGACTCCGTATTCTTCTTCTCAATTATCACCGAAAGCAGGTAAAACGCGCCCGCCCCGACGGCAATGCCAAGTGTTGCTACGGCAATCATGAATTCGACATGGTAATTCACAAGCGGGCCTATCAGGGGCGAAAATTGCCCCTGCTCCGTGCTGAGGTGGTACGAAAATACCAGGGCAATCACAAAGAATACGAATCCGGAAAAAATGCACAGCAGAAGGAGCAATTCCTTGTTCCCCCTTTTGTGCAGGAAGCCGGCAATCCTGTCCGCAATTGTTTTTTCCATCAAATCACACAGTTTCAAGCAGTAATAATTATTGTTTCAATTATATGAAACTATCAATTATGCTCATGCATAAGAAAATGAAACTATAAAAAACAAGAGGTTGGTCTGAATGGACGGTTCTGAACAGGCGCATGCAAACGCATCCGGCATGGGAAAAGCAAACGCATCCGGCGCTGGGCTTGCAATTGCATCCGGGGACGAAAATACCGCGCACTATTTCCTGGCGGTCGCCCTGATACTTTCTGCGGTGCTATTATCTGCCGCCGTGTATTTCTCTATGTCATCGCTTTCTTCTTCAATAGCCGCAATCAAGTTCGGCACGGCGGCAGGCGCAGCCCCGTCCGCAGGCATTATCGCCGCAGCCCCGGCACAGCAAGGCGCTCAAGGGCAGCAACAAGCAGCAGCCGCACCGCAGCAGCAGGCGGCCGCAGGCGCAGCCATCATCAATTTGGCAGGCCTGCCATTCAAGGGAACGGCTGACGCAAAAGTTGCTATCGTCGAATATTCCGACTTCCAGTGCCCCTTCTGCGCGCGCGCCTACCCTACAGTTAAGCAGGTGCTAAAAGACTATGATGGGAAAGTGAAATTCTACTACAAGCACTTCCCGCTCGGATTCCATCAGAATGCCCAAAAGGCGGCAGAGGCTTATGAATGCGCGCTCGACCAGGGCAAGCAGTGGGAATACCACGACAAGCTGTTTGACAATTCACAGGGCGATGGAACAGGCCTGAACATTGCAGACCTCAAAAAATATGCGGCCGACCTCGGGCTTGACACCGCCAAATTCAACAGCTGCCTAGACGGCGGCCAGAAGGCTGCCAAAGTGCAGGCGGACACCGCGGAAGGCGCGGCTAACGGGGTTTCCGGCACTCCGACGTTCTTCATAAACGGGCAGGCGGTTGTCGGTGCGCAGCCATACTCTGCATTCCAGCAGGCAATCGATGCAAAGCTTGCCGGTTGATTTATTTTTTGTTACATTTTTGTGAAACAATGGTTATAAATTAAATGAACTATATTCGGACGGTGCATTTCGATGTTGAATGGCAAGCATTTCTTACTGATAGGCATAATCGTTGTCGTGGGCTTCATTGCATTCATGGCAATTGACAGCTCAAGCCGGGCGGCACAAACAACAATAGCATTGGCAGCCGGGAATGCAGGCTGCGGCCCTTCCGGCTGCACCGGAATGCCCATTGGCGCATCCAATGTGAAGGAATTCATAGTTGTGGCAAGCAAATTCAAATTCGAGCCATCCACGCTCACTGTAAACAAGGGCGACCGGGTGAGGCTTACGCTAAAATCCGCGGATGTTTCGCATGGGCTTGGGATTTCGGAATTCGGCGTAAACCTTGCGGTTGGGGCAGGAGAGCAGAAAACGATGGAATTTACCGCGGACAAGGAAGGCACTTTCAATTTCGCCTGCTCGGTTTATTGCGGCTCCGGTCACCTTGAAATGTCCGGCAAGCTAATTGTGAAAGGGGCAGGCAGCGCGCAAGCGGACGGCAGCGGGCAGGCATTGCAGCCATCGGCTGCGGTGCAGCAGGTAACTTTGCGCGCCACTCCGTACGGCTATGACAACCCGACAATCCGGGTAAAGGCGGGGCAGCCTGTCAAGTTTGACTTTTCCGCAGACCCGCAATCAGGCTGCGGCAGGCAGGTCATCATTGACAACGTAGGGATAAACCTAGTTTCCAAGAACGGCGAAACCGTTTCCGCGACATTCACCCCGCCCAAGCCGGGCACCTATAAATTCCACTGCTCCATGAACATGTTCAGGGGCGAACTGATAGCGGTTTAGGTGCGCAAGATGCGTATGGCGCCCAAATCCACAACTGCCGCCTGCGCAATGCCAAATGCCGGTGATTGACATGCTTAAATCCTGGAAGGAAGGGCTATCCCTTGTTTTTTCCATGCGCAAATACTGGCTGGTTTTTGCAGCCATTCTGACAATCCTTCTGCCCCTCTACGCTGTTTTGACAGACATCGTGGTCCTTGGCAATCCAATCATTCTCAACCCAGCCATCAATACTGCAGGCGCGGCATTGATTTTAGCCATAGCCTTCCTGTCTTCGCTTGGCTTCACCATTGCAGCTTACCAGGTTTTTGAGCAGCATACGTTTTCCAAAAAAAGCGCCGCCGGCAGCATGTTTGGAGCAGGGGCGGGCGGCAGCGTGCTTGCTGCATTTGCCACCGCGTGCACGGTTTGCCAGCCAATTTGGCTGGTATGGCTCGGTTTTGGAAGCGCCTCGGCATTCTTGATTGACTATGGAAATTATATCGCAATGGCAAGCATCGCCATCCTGCTCTATTCAATCAACAGCGGCCTTCGCGCCATAACCGAAGGCTGCCAAACAAACAAAACTGCAAAAAAGGGATAATATGAATCGCAATCCGCTGTTTATTGCCATTTTTTTGGCATCCGCATTTCTCCTTCTCGGATGCACAGGCAGCGCCCCCCCAACCAATTCCGGGGAAAATCTTGGCAGCCAGCCTTCGCTGAAGCTCTGCTATGGCATGGGCTGCATGATGCAAACCATGCCTCCCTCGTCCAAGGGGCAGGAATACGGGCCTTCAAAATTTGCGGAAGAGGCGCCATCAGGCGCCATAAGCATTCCAAACAACGGGAATTTCACAATGGATGCGAACATAATCCGCAAAAGCCTCTACGGAAAAGTGCAGTTCCTTTACGGATACAACTCCCAAATCCCCGGCCCCCGGCTCGTGGTAAGGCAGGGCTCGAACATCACCATAAATTTCAAAAACAACCTCGACATGCCCACCACCGTGCATTGGCACGGCATACGCCTGGAAAACCAGAACGACGGGGTGCCCGGCATCACGCAGGAAGAGGTGGCGCCGGGGGGGACTTTCACATACAACCTGACTTTTCCAGACGAGGGGGTTTATTGGTACCACCCCCACGTGCGGGAAGACATACAGCAGGAAAGGGGGCTCTACGGGCTGATTTTTGCCGAGCCTGAAAATGCGGGTTACTTCAACAATGTTTCCAAGGAAGAGGCCGTTGTTTTGGATGACGTCCTTATCGGCACAAGCGGCAGCCTGTTCCCATTCTCCGATGATTACACAGATTTTGCCGCAATGGGAAGGTTCGGAAACAAGCCCCTTATCAACGGAAAGGAAAACTATTCCACAACCATAAAGGCAGGGCAGGCGCTGCGCTTTTATTTCCTGAATTCCGCCAACGTGCGCCCATTCAACGTTTCCATCCAGGGCGCGAAATTCAAAATGATAGGCGCGGACAGCGGCAAATTCGAGCGCGAATTCTTCTCCGATAGCATTGTGATTGCGCCATCCGAGCGCTACATTGCCGAAGTGGCGTTTGACAGGCCAGGAAAATACGGGATTTACAATTCAAACCAGTTCTCGCGCCACTTGCTTGGCGAAATTTCAGTGGAAGGGGATGCCCCCCTGCCTGATGATTTCCTCAAGCTCCATTCCAATCCGGAAATTTCGGCATCCATCGACCCATACCGCAGCATGTTCGATTCGCCTCCGGATTTTATTTACAACCTGACGATAGACATTCCCGGTGCAACAATTGGCATGGGCGATATGATGGAGCATGCTGAGGATGGCATAGAATGGGAAGACACCATGTTCGGCATGAATGCGATTTCCACAAACAACACCCTTGAATGGAGGATTGTCGATGCCAAAACAGGCAAGAAGAACATGGATGCCTCAAACTCCGTGCCGGTCGGCAGGCCTTTCAAAATAAAACTAAGCAACGACAAGGATTCCCTGCACCCGATGCAGCACCCGATACACCTTCATGGTGCGCGCTTTCTTGTGCTTTCAAAAGACGGCGTCAAAAATTCCAACCTTGCCTGGAAGGACACCGTGCTCATCCCGATAGGCAGCACGGTAGAGCTTCTGTCCTATTTCCCCAATGAAGGCGAGTGGATGCTGCACTGCCACATCGCCGAACACCTGTCATCTGGCATGATGACATCGTTCAGGGCGGCATAGCGTGTTTCTTTCTCAACCCCGAAGGGCTGCAAAATGCTTATATATTGCAGAATGACACTTCCGGGTAACTCTGTTTATATTGCTAGGATAAGAAATCCCTATTGCTATTTAGAAGGTAGTTTGATGGACAAAAAAACAGCCGCAATCCAGCTTGAAAAAGGCAGGATGATTGTGATTTTTGATGCTGAAGGCAGGGAGGGGGAGGCTGACTTGGTGCTGCATGCCAAATTCACAACCCCTAAAAAAATTGCAGCCATGCGCGAAAAGGCGGGGGGGCTGCTTTGCCTTGCCACAAACGAGCATATGGCAGGAAAAATAGGCCTTCCATTCATGTCCGACCTCCTGCTCAATGACGAGCGCCTTGCGGATATGATTTACCACAAGACTTCCTATGGGGACAAGCCCGCTTTTTCCATTTCAATCAACCACAAGGATGCCAAAACAGGAATTTCAGATGAGGATAGGTCTGAAACCATCAGGGCATTTGCAAAAATTGTTTCGGGCAAGGCAAATGCCCGGAGAAACCAGTTCATCTCCACCTTCCGCACCCCCGGGCACGTGCATTTGCTTATCGGGAGGGGCATAGCGAACAGGCGCGGGCACACCGAGCTTTCCTTGGAGTTGGCAAGGCAGGCCAAAATGGCGCCGGCGGTTGCGTTGTGCGAAATCGCAGGCTCTCGCAAGGCAATGACCCTTGAGTCTGCAAAAGCCATTGCCAAAAAAAACAATTGGCTGTTCATCGAAGGGAAGGACATATCCGGTGAATGAAATGGAAAAAACAAATCCGCTCAAAATTGGAATCGTGGACACAACATTCGCCCGCATCGACATGGGGGCAATGGCAGTGGACGAATTAGGCAAAAAATTCCCAAAATTGCCAATAAAAATAATCCGCGCCACTGTCCCGGGGATAAAAGACCTTCCGGTCGAATGCCTGAAACTACTGTCTTCCGGCTGCGATATTGTAATTGCCTGCGGCATGCCCGGAAAAATGCCGGTTGACAAGCAGTGCGCCCATGAGGCATCGCTTGGCATGCAGATGGCAATGATAAAGAGCGGAAAGCACATTGTCGAGGTGTTCGCGCACGAGGATGAAGGCAAGGATGAGGCTGATTACGCCCGCCTTGCCCAAGACCGGGTGCGCAAGCATGCTGTTAATGCAGTGTGGATGTGCCGTTTCCCGGAAGAATTAAGAAAACGAGCCGGGAAGGGCATGAGGCAGGGTCGGAATCACGTGGGGGCGATTGAATGAGCAGTCAGGGGGGCGAGGCGGGGAAAGCGCCAGGGGGGATGCGCCCCCCGGGGCTTTCAATGAAAAAAATAAAATTGGGGCTTGTTGTTTCAAAGTTCAACTGGTCCATCACATCGAAGATGGAAATTGCCGCAAGGGGGCAGGCAAAAAAACGGGGCGCGGAAATCGCCGCAGTTTCCTATTCCCCGGGCTGCTGCGATTCCCCATATGCGGCGATGCAAATGCTCAAGGCCAAAAAGGTGGACGCAATTGTCGTGCTTGGCGTGCTTCTGCACGGCAAGACAAAGCATGATGAAGTTGTGGCAATTTCAGCATTCGGCGCCCTCCAGCAGCTTTCCATAATGTACGGCAAGCCGGTCGGATTCGGCATAATAGGGCCCGGGGCGACAAAAAAAATCGCGCATGAAAGGGCCGAAGACTACGCTGTCCGGTCAGTTGACGCGGCCATTGACCTTGCAAGCGGGGATGTTTCAAGGCCAAGGGAGCACAGGTAAAAAATGCCCTGTGATTTGGTGGAAATATGGTCAGTGGTGTGGTGGAAAAATGATTGTCAATTTCGGTGCAAGCGCGAATCTTCCAACCAAATTCGGCACATTCAGGGTTTTCGCATTCAAGGAGGACGCTGTTGAGCACGCCGCGCTTGTCAAGGGCGAGCCTAAGGGCAATTGCGTGCTTGCCCGGGTGCATTCGGAATGCCTCACAGGGGACGTGTTCGGCTCGATAAAATGCGACTGCAGGGCGCAGCTTGAAACCGCACTCCGCAGGATTTCAAAGGAAAAGCACGGCGTGCTGATTTACCTTCGGCAGGAAGGGCGGGGCATCGGGCTTGTGAATAAAATCCGCGCCTACTCCCTGCAGGACAAGGGCATGGACACGGTGCAGGCAAACCAAGCCCTTGGATTCGGGGTGGACGAGCGGGATTATACGGTGGCTGCGCAAATTCTCATGCTTCTTGGGGTGAAGTGCGTAAGGCTTCTTTCAAACAACCCCAAAAAGGCCGATTCCTTGCGAAAGAACGGCATTGACGTGTGCAAGATGGTGCCGCTAAAGACAAAGCCGACAAGGGAAAACAAGGGCTACCTAAGCGTGAAGAAAACCAAGCTTGGGCACAAATTATAGGTGGGTTCTGATGGCGCAAAACGCATCTGATGATGAGAAATTCATGCGCATCGCGCTTGCGGAGGCCGCAAAGGCCAACCCTTCCCCAAACCCGAAAGTCGGGGCGGTTATAGCAAAAAATGGCGAACTTCTCTCAAAGGGCTTCCATGCGGAAGCCGGAACCCCACACGCGGAAATAATCGCAATGCAGAAACTTTTGCCATCGCAATTATCCGGCTCCACGCTATATGTGACATTAGAGCCGTGCTCGCACTACGGCCGCACGCCCCCCTGCACAACTGCGATAATCAACAGCAAAATAGCCAGAGTTGTTTTCGGGGCGCATGATGCAAATCCTAAAGTTCAAGGAGAGGAAATCCTTTTGCATGCCAATATTGATGTTGTTGGCGGAGTCCTTGAAAAGGAAAGCCGCGAGCTCAACAAATTTTTCTTTTTTGCAATGGAAAATTCACGCCCGCATGTCACGCTGAAATGGGCGATGTCTGCGGACGGGAAAATTTCCACAGCAGGCGGCGCATCCAAATGGATAACCTGCGAGGAAATGCGGATGCGGGCGCGCCAGATAAGAGGCTCATCCGATGCCGTATTGGTTGGTGTAGGCACTATTTTGGCCGACAATCCCACCTTGGGCGGGCCTAAGCATCGCATTGTGCTTGACTCCCACCTTCGCACGCCCGCAAATTCCAAAATATTCGGCTCCGGCAATGTGGTAATTTTCGCCTTGAAAAAGGGGGCGGACATGAAAAGGAAAGCCGTTCTTGAAAAATACGGGGCAAAAGTATTCCTGCTTTCCCACACCACGCCAAAAGCAATCCTGTTCCAGCTTCACAAATTGGAAATCCGCTCTTGTTTCGTTGAGGGCGGGGGCGAAACCCACGCGCGATTTGTTCAGCAGAAGCTTTACGACCGCATCATCATCTATCTTTCACCCAAGCTCATCGGAGGCAAGGATGCGAAAACGCCGGTGGAAGGCGAAGGCGTGAAAAATGTGCCGAAAATGCCTGCCCATGCCATTACAAGCATCACGAAAATCGGGAATGATGTCGAAATAGTGATGGAAAAATCATTTTGAGCCATATATTTCGGCAGCCCGGGAAGATAAGTCGTTTATCAACCGATTAGTCCGTAAAATACGTACCGTATCCAAATATCCCTTTTCCCGCTTTGCAAAAATAGATATAGATTTATCCTCAACAAGGTATTGCCTTCCACCGAGGTGTAGCTTTGATATCTCATTGTCCTCTCCCACCATAAAATAAAATGCCATATCAAATCCATCTTGTTTTTTTGTAGCAAAATAATGATGCGCTACAAAATCAATTTTAACGCCATTTTTTCTTAGCTGCTCAAATGCCCTCCCACAAAACAGCCTAAGCATCCCTCCTCCCGTCCAATCATCTATTGCGAACGCATGCCCATACTCCCTTCCTTTTAATACGTCCAATTCAGTCGATGAAAAATCAATGTTCTGTCCGGCATGCAAATTCAGAAAGAGCAAGCCTGCCTTTCCCATGCCCTGCCTTTCCCTAATCAAATCAAATGTTGATTTGACAAGCTTGGCATATCCCCTGCCTCCCCGGTCTATCCCGACCACCGTATCCACGCCGCAAGGGTTGGATTCTTCGGCTATTTCGATAAGCCTGTCCACAACAACGAGCCTGGTAAAATCAGAGAATTTTTTGGCATGCGCCAAAGCTTCATTGCTATTCTGGATATTTTTTATTGCCTGTGCGGTCTGCCTTAGCTTACCGCGGTCTAACTGCCTTTTCCAGAACAACTTCAAATTATCAGACTGCTCGTGAAAAACAGAATTGCAATTTTTCTCATAAGCCGGTGAAATGGCAATGCGATGCTTGGCGCCTGCAAATATTGTCATTGCAAAACTGTGGGAAAAGAGGTATAAAAAGGTAACAGTTGCGGCTGAGTTAACCTTTCCGGTTTTTCCTGAACTGCTCCAAATGGTAGCGCCCTATCACGTCATTGCATTCCTCCCACTTGATGTTCTTGAAAAACGCCGCAATGTAGTCTTTCCGGTTGGTGGCGTAGTCGATGAAGTATGCATGCTCATACACGTCCAGCACAAGCACCGGCACCGCGCCCCATATCCCTCCCTGGTTGTGGATGTCGTTGACGAAGTTATGGAGCCTTCCCTCCTCCAAATCCATCGCAAGGATTACCCACCCTCGGCTTGCAATCCCTTCCGCCTTGAACTCTTCCGCCCATGCCTCAAGGGAGCCGAAGTCCTCCTTAATCCAATCTGAAATCGTGCCGGCAGCCTCGTTTTTCCCGCCAAGGTTGTCAAAATAGAATTCATGCAGCCTCACTCCGTTGAGGGCAAAAGTCTCTTCCACTTTCAATTCACGCAGCGAGGAGTATGTCGCATTTGCCGTGCTTTTGTCCACTGTTTCCAATGCCTTCCTTATTTCGTTCACTTTCTTCACATAGCCGGCATAAAGCACGTCATGGTGCTGCGCAAGCTGCTTCTCGGACAGGCCGTCCAAAGACGTGTATTTCAGCGGCTTGAGCGTTTTCTCTGGAATAGATGCCATTATTTCCACCTCTCCTGCTGCCACTAGCCAACCCAATCATTAAAATCCTGCCTTCTTGCCGATTTGCTGCCTTACTATACATACGTTTTTGAATATATTGCCACATATAATTTCAATGAGCTATAACTTCAAAAACCCGATGCGGATGATGCGCCAGGAAGAAAAGGTGAGGCACAGGAAACCAAACCCAGAAGAGGTCGATTTATCAAAAAGGAAATTCCTGCGCAGTGCTGCAATTTTGCTTTCCAGTGCAGCTGCAATTAGGGGATATTTTTACCTCTTAACGCCAAAAACAGAAGGATTAAGCATGGCGCTTGGCTCAGGATTCGGAGTCTCAAGCATCGAAAATGAGCGGAAATGGCTGTCAAAATATCTTCCGGAGCTGAATTGGGATGGCGCTTTGATTGAAAGAGAAAACCTTTTCCTTGCCGCCCTTGGGGAATATGAGAAAACCTACGGCTCGGTCAAATACCGCGAGATAGGGCTGGAAGGGGTCAGGATAAACGCACAGCAGGCCAAAACCGCTGCCATCATTGACAGTTTTGCAGAATTTCTTTATTGGCGCAAAAAATACGCATACAAGGAATCAGAATTGTTCTCGGAAGTTTTTACCGACCCAAAAGGCCTTGACTGCAATATGGCTTGTTTGCTGTTTGCGGACTACCTTATTTCCGCCCATGGCTATTCCAAAGGCAGGATAAAGTTCGTGTCCATACCGCCCGCCGACATGCCCAGCCACGTTCCGCATGCCGCATTAATTGTCGATGGCTTGTATTTCAACCTTGTCCTCAGGAATAAATCAGAAATACAGCATGGTTTCCTGACAGTTGGCGAAGCCAGGGCGGGGTTTCCCCACATGTCCATCGAGCCAATCGAGAACTATGAAGGCAACAATGATGGGGTGGCGGTTATGTTCTCGCAAATGGTTGGAGAGAATTTCACCAGGATTTCTGAGTCCGATAAAAAAAGGAAGCCCGGCCAAGGAGACGAAACAGAATTCAGGGCACTGGTTGCCGCCCAGCAACACGCAATCGAAGATTATAGCGCCTTCTTGCTGCAGTGGCTACCAATTAAGATATACGTAGCGCCCGGCATGGCAATCCCGTCAAAAGGGCATTTCTCCCACTCCGACCTTGCCGCAATGGATGCCATGCCGCAGTCACCTATGCGTTGCGATGCCATCGGCGTATTCAACACGGCCTGCCTGCAAATGAGCATTATCATGGGCGATTTGCAAGCCGCCAAAATACACGGCTATGTGGCAGTTATTGCATTTAGCAAAGCAATCAAAATTTCCCCCCATTATTTCTTTTCATTTTCCAACCGTGCAACTGCCTACCACTATTTGGGCATGGAAGAAGACGCAGAAAAAGACATTGAAACATTCATTTACTATGAAAAGTCAACGCCATCCGGCAATTCCCGTTGAATGCCTGCCTTCTAGTCAGTCTCAATCCTCGGCGCAAGATAGTATGTCAGTTTCGCGCCCTCGACCTCATACTCTATTTTCACCGGAGCGTTGCTTTTCAGATTCACTGAAATCGGGGCCGCATCAGGGCACGCCTTGACGATGTCTTCCAAGTATTGAAGGGGGAATGTCGCCTTTGAGGGGTGTGCGCCTGCTTTCAACTCAATAAGCTCATCGCTGCCCGACTCGTGCTCCATGTCAAAATCCGCGCTGT
>Ga0082335_1000733_pt1 | contig 78032 bp, 65 predicted proteins | sample Subgrocontami58m_FD_72375 | JGI IMG/M metagenome (GOLD analysis project Ga0082335, IMG submission 72375) | Subsurface groundwater microbial communities from S. Glens Falls, New York, USA - GMW37 contaminated, 5.8 m (SPADES assembly) (version 2) ... | reverse complement strand
TGATCATGACCGACACAATCATGAACTGGAAGCGGTTCTTGAAACGTAGAAACTACTCACCCAATACCGTGAAGAACTATCTGAACCTCATTAGGCACTTTGTCATCTGGGTGGATGTTCCTGCGAGCATGCCATAGGTTCCGCATTCGGGACCTTCTGAGTGTTTAGTCTAACCTGAAAATTGATCGCTCTCCCCTTGCGCTATTCAAGCCGAAGTCAATAAATTTAAAAAGATTCATTTTCTATCAACTTTGTATTTGTACTGTTGAATATATACAATTCCAGCATTTTATTCAGGGATTGCAGAATACAAAAACCTAGTTAATCATGATAAATCAAAATGGCAAGGTCTTTTCTCTCATCTATATTGTATTCTGATTCTGCCAACTCCTCCTATTAACTTACTGCTACTATGGAGAAAAAGCTCTATGATATTTTTTTTGAAAAGATGCCGAGCATACCGGCTTCTACTACGCGGTGCTTAATCTTTTTTACGTCGTCAGTGTATAGGCCCGTCTGTTGCATCCTTTTCCAGTATTCACCAAAACCCATGTGATATCCATTCTTTCTTCCATCTACTGTTTCGAACTTTTCCGTGACATAAGCAAAGAAGTCACCCAGGGCGATGCTCGCCGGAAGCACTAGGGGGTCTAGCTTGCATGCGTTTCTGGCGGCGTTGTGACCTGCCAGAATACCACTTGCTATTACACCATCGACGCTGCTGTAACCGGCTTTGTTGCCGCCGCAGAAGAGATTCTCAAAGCCAGTTACCTGCATGGCGGCATCACGGAAGGCCATGGCAACGTGCCCTATGTGGTTATACTTACTGGCTCGCGGATCCTCCACCTCGACATTCTCGAAACCCGGCACCTTCCTCAACTCCTCCTGCGTCATATATCCCAGGCCGGACAATTTAGCGACTGGCCCAATGTCGCTCATGATCAGGTTTTTAAGAAAGTCCTTGGTGCGGAGACCACTCATTAAGGCATGTTTTGAATAATCAATGATTTCAGTTGGAAGCGGTATTTTGAGCAACCCCTCCCTTACCAGCTTTGCCTTTAGTTCGGGAGAAAGGGTATCTTTGAAGATTGTGATAGCGGCATTTAGGCGGCCATGAGTCCCATCTGGTCTGCGCTGGTCATAGACCTTGCCGCCGGCTTTCTCTACCATGCCTATCCTGTCGCCAAAGGCAGGGCACTTCACAATGCACATCACACAGCCCTTGCCATATCGGCGGCAAATGCTCATACCCCCTCGCCCCCCGGTGCAGTCTACAAAGGCATCACCTTCCACGATCCTGCCGTTTGCCAGTTTTACCGCCAGAATCCGGCCAGCTTCCTTTTTAACATCTGTGGCACGGTTCTCCAGCAAAACCTCTACGCCGGCTTGCTTGACGATTCTTTTTATTAGAGGCTCAGCCAGCCCCGTATTATAAATAAAGACATGTCGGCTTGAATCAGGAAATTGGACGCCATCGTGGAGCTTTATTGCATGGAGGGCGTCAGATAGCTCACCAGCCCCTAGAAACCTCAGCTCATGGTTGGCCACAAACCACCCATTGCCATTTGTTTCTCCAGCCCGCACGGCTACCCCGATAAGCATGTCTGTCCTCTCCACAAGAGTAACCTGAGCACCGGCCTTTACGGCTGCCAACGCGGCCCCACAGCCAGCAAAACCCCCACCAACTACGACAACTTTAAACATAATAGCCCCCTTCCTGAAATGACATATTATAATCTCCTAGCAATCAAAAAAAGAGTTGTTGCAGGATTTGCGTTTACACCAATAAAAAATAGAGGAAACCGGCATCTTGATCTAATACGAGCATGATGATACTGAAATCCGCCAGGAGCTCGCCGAGGGGTGCTAAGAGAACGGCTTCGGCAGTCACATGCCACCGATTGCATGCCGTAGCAATTCATTCTCTGTCGGTTAGCGGTTCGGAGCTTGGGAGGCCCACCTAGCAGGGAACGCCCCCGCGCAGATTTCACTCATCACTTGCCAAATACCTCTTGCAGCAACTGCCCCAAATCATCTTTTACATCCATGGCCGTCTTTGTGTAGGTCTTGATTGCCCCCGGCAACGGCACTCTCCAGGGTTCCGTGTGATCCGTCGGCACGTCCAATCGGGCGCTAACGTAGCCGGTGGCGCGAGCAAAGATCGTTTGGCCTTCTTTCGACAACAGCCAATTGATGAAGACCTTAGCCGCATTAGGATGCGGTGCTCGGTTAAACAACGCAAGATCCCCATTTCCAGGGCTCGTGTCGCTTCCCTCTTTGAGTTGTCTGGGGTCTATGATAGCAATCGGTACCCCTAGTCTTGCCCGTTCGATCGCGAAGAAGTCCGCTGTACCGAGAAGCACCGCATATTTACCTTGAGCGACAGCATCCACCTCCTGCGAGAAGTCCCGCAACATTGTCAATTGTTGCTTGCCCAGCGCGCGAATGAAATCCGGGCCTAGCGACGGATGAAGATAAAAGAATGTGAAAGTCGCCTGTCCAGATCCAGATATCATTCGCGGATCGTCCGCCACGATTTTCCCCCTCCACTTGGGATCAAGTAGGTCTTTATACGATTTGAACTCTTTCGCATTGATGAGCTTGGTGTTGTAGAAAAGGGTGCCCCTCTGGCGGGGAGTCATCACCATAACGGTTTTGCCGGGATCGAGAAATTCGATCGCTCCGCCGCGCCATGTTTTGTGATTTTTGACATCCGGTAACATCAAGGCTGGCTCCAAGGGATCCAAAGCTCCCATCTGTATCATCGTTTCCGGGGCACCGTGGATGAAAACATCCCAGCGAAACTGTCCCGCCTTGCGTTCCGCAGCGACGCGGGTAGCAAACTCGCGGGTCGAGCTGCCTTCGTACTCTACCCGGATCTCGGGATACTTCTTATGAAACCCCTCCATAAGGGCATCCCGCAAGTCCACCCCAGTCGGTCCAGAGACCACTACATTGCCTTCTTTCTTGGCGGCAGCTAGGGTGCTTTCCCATTCCGAAGAGTTGGGAGCAGAAGCGGCAATGGCTAGAGCGCTAAAACTAGGCGCTGCTACTATTGCTACCATCACCACGATTGCTATCAACGAATAGAATCTTTGTGTCATGTTCTTATCCCCCCTGATTGAATTGACAAAGCGTTGCTCGCTATTAGCGGAACTATAGAGGGCTTTTTAAAAATGTCAACGGATACTTTGGTCAGGGATATCTGCATCGATTAATACTGATAGAAACGTTGCAAAGAGTCGAGTAGTCGGGAGCTCAATAGTTCGGGAAGTAATCGCTAATATACTTTATTCCTATAAATGGCTACTTGTATTTGGGAGGCGTCTTTGAAAAAACGCCGGTCAGACTATTTCTCCCCTACGTCCCGGTGTGTCACATCTGAATCCATCAACTAGACCAGATCGCACGCCTCGGGCGGCATCCACCGATCCTCTCGTCCTTCCCATTTGACATTGCAGCCAATCGGATTGGTCATCGGTATTGTTACGGGTCTACCCGCCAGAAGTTCCTCCAAAGCTCTGTCAAGATCGTTGACCGCTATCTTGGTCGGATCGCGTGGATTATCTACTCCTCGACCGGTGTAAACGAGCTTTGCCTCCACTGCTTCCAAGAGCGGTTTTGACCCGTTCGGTCGTAAAGGGCACGGCACGCATTCTGGTTCCGGTCGCGTCGAAGATCGCGTTGGCGAGGGCGGCGGCTACCGGCGCTGCGGCAGCCTCGCCCGCGCCGATCGGAGGCAGCGTCGGCCTGTCGAGGAGTGCGATCTCAACCTGAGGCATTTCCGGGAAAGTAAGAATTGGATAGCTCCCCCAGTTCACGCTCGTGACCCGGGAGTGGTCGAATTTCACCTGTTCGTGCAGTGTGCGGCTCAGTGTCTGCAGGATGCACCCTTCGATCTGGTTGCGCAGACCATCGGGGTTCACCACCAGCCCGCAGTCGTGGGCGCAGGTGACGCGTCGTACGCTGATCTTGCCGCTGGTCCGCTCGACCGCCACCTCCATCGCCATCGCCACGTAATTTTCCGATTGCTTGTAATGCACGTACGCCACGCCCCTGCCAACCTGCACGCCTCGCTGCGCAGGCTTCGGGTTGGGCGACGGCCGCGCCTGCCAGCCGATCATCTCCGCCGTGCGCTGGAGCACCTCAATGGCGCGGGGATCGGTCAGCCTGCGCAACCGGAATTCCAATGGATCGACTCCTGCCGCCGCCGCCATCTCGTCGGTAAAGCTTTCGACCGCGAAGACGTTTGCGATCTTGCCCGGCGCACGGAGATTCGAAGGCCGCAGTGGAGTTTCCTTTAGCCAGTGCGCCACCACCCGCACATGGGAAGCGGCGTAAGGCGGATCGCCATTCTGCGATATCATGCCGGCCCCTTGGCCGCGCTGTTGGGGAATACCGGCAGCATCGGCGCAAAGCAGCGGCCGGCCCCCGGGGATCGAGGTTGGTATCCACATCTGCGTTTCCCAGTCTACGATGCGTCCCTCGGCGTCCATTCCTCCGCGTATATCGAGGAGCTGCGGAGGCCCCTTGGGGTCCCAGCCGAGTTCATCCTCGCGCATCCATTGCACCCGAACGGGCTTTCCGACCGTTTTCGACAGGAGGAACGCGTCGGCGGCGGCGTCATCGGCGCCATTGCCGCCAAAAGAACCGGAGCCATCGAGATAGAGCACGCGCAACTTATTTTCCGGTATGCCGAAGACTCGGACAAAACTCGCGCGCAGCGAGTGGGTTCCTTGCGCCGACGTCCATACGGTGGCGCTGTCAGTACGAACATCAGCGACGGCGCAAGAAGGACCCATCGAGGCGTGGCTCTGGCAGGGCCACAGGTAAGTAGCCGAAAGCCGCTGAGCGGCAGCGGGCAGCGCCGCCGCAGGGTCGCCGCGGTCAATGATAGTTTCATCGCGGTCCACGGCGCTCTGGCGCACATGGCGGTCCAGTTCCTCGCTGCCGAAAAGCCCTTGCCACTCGCTCCAGGTCGCCTTGAGCTCTCTGGCCGCGCGCACGGCCGCCCATTCGTCCTGGGAGACTACCGCAAGAAAGCTCTTTATCCTTATCACGCGGATATCCGGAATATTGCGGATGGAAGACTCCTCTACTGCTAGCAGCTCTGCGCCCATCGCTGGCGGGCGTATCACCCGGGCGTGCAACATACCAGGTAGGGAAAAATCCTGGAGAAATGTGTGCCGCCCGGTGCACTTACCCGGCACGTCGGTCCGCAGTAGCGGCTTGCCAACCACGGCATAGCGAGCCGGGTCCTTAAGCGGTGCTTTGGGGTCTACCTTGAGCGCAAAACGCTTCCCGCCGATCAGAGCTCCGATGGTGATACCCGGGCCGCCGGCTGCGGGGCGTACCTCGCCATCGGCAAGGATGAGTTCAGCCACCGGGCGCTGGAGTTTTTCTGCTCCAAGTTTCAGGAAGGTCTGGCGCGCCGTGGCCGCTGCCTGACGGATCACCACCCCTCCGCGGGGTATTCCCGTGCTGCCACCCGTTCCTCCCTGGTTGGGCGTCAGCGCCGTGTCACCCTCGACCACTGAGACACGCTCCACCGGAACGCCAAGTTCCTCAGCGGCCATTTGACTTATTGCGATGAGTAGTCCGGTACCGACATCCACCTTGCTCGTATAGAGCGTGACGGAGCCATCGGCATGGACGGCAAGAAAGCTATCCACCTCGTGGATGTCGAGGGATTTGCCGAGTTCGGTATCGGCAGGGTTTTGCGCCATGACGCCTTTCGGAAAGGCCACGCCGAGCACAAAACCAACTACCATCACGCCTCCCGTTTGTAGGAAACCACGCCTTGAAATTGTAGAAATTGAAGAACTGGTTGCCATGTTGACCTCCCTCAGGCCTTTGCCGCGCGTAGGATCGCGCTCAGAATTCGAGTGTGGGTGCCGCAGCGGCAGAGATTGCCGGCGAGCCTCTGCTTTACTTGTTCCGGAGTAGGATGCGGCGTCTGTTTGAGTAGCGCCTTCGCTGCCATAATCACGCCATTGGTGCAGTAGCCGCACTGGGCGGCCTGCTCGGCAATGAAGGCGGCCTGGATCGGGTCCGGATTCTCTGGTTCGCCGAGGCCTTCTAGAGTAGTGATGGCGTGGCCTACCGCATTCTTCACGGAAATCATGCAAGAATGCACGACCTTACCATCCATCAGCACTGCACAGGCTCCGCATTGACCGAGTCCGCAACCGAACTTCGGGCTGTGCAATCCAAGCTTATTGCGCAGCACATAGAGAAGCGGCTGGGCCGGATCCCAGGATTCGACTGTGACAGCTCTGCCGTTAACTCGAAACTTGTATTTAGCCATGGTGTATCTCCTTATTTCCGCAGATCCTGCAGCGTGATCGTTTGTGCTACGCCGCATTGACGTTACATGCGCGTCTCAAGGCCGGTAATTTATAAGAAATTCCTTTTTTGTAAGGAAGTATAGGGTGGCTATTTTTGATTGTAAAGGAATATTATGACACACAATGAATCCATTCCACAAAATGTTGGGTGCGGTGCTAATTATGCGTTTTTTGAATTTACCAATCAGCAAGGGCTTTTTGTGCGGCACTCATTTCCAATTGAAAGAGCGTATACATGTAAATATTGCCTTCTGCTTGACTTCAGAAGGACGTTGGAGCCCACAGGAACCGAGAATTGGCCGGTCGGACAGCTGCACCTTTCATATGGCATTCGATAACATGCTTAGGCAATCAAGTGTGAACACTTGTATTTGCAGTTGACACCGCCGGATAAGCAAAAATGAAATTTGCTGGTTATTGACGTCACCTACAACTAAACAATGATAACTTTGCTGCAAATCGATGATTTCGTTTTGTACTGTTGGAATATATTCTTACGACCCGTTCTCTGTTGATTAGCGGTTCAGAGCTGGGGAGGCACATCTCGCATGGCTTCAGATTTCGTCGATCACCAGCCGAAGGCCTCTTTCAGCAACGGCTGCATATCTGCCCTCACTTTCATGGCCTCAATCGTGTAGGTCTTGATCGCGCCGGGTTGCGGCACTCTCCATGGTTCCGTGTGATCCGTCGGCACGTCCAATCGAGAGCTGACGTATCCGGTGTTGCGGGCAAATATTGTTTGACCTTCCTTCGACAGCAGCCAGTTGATGTAGATCTTGGCGGCATTGGGATGTGGCGCTCGGTTAAACAGCGCGAGATTCCCGTTCCCCGGGCTTAGGTCAGCCCCCTCTTTGAGCTTCCTGATGTCTATGATACCAATTGGCACCCCTTCTCTTGCTCTTGCGACCGGGATAAAGTCTGCTGTACCGACAAGCAACGGATATTTGCCTTGACCGATAGCCTCCGTCTCCTGTGCGTAGTCCTGAAAAAAAGTCACTTGTTGCTTGCCCAGCGCGCGAATGAAATCCGGGCCTAGCTCCGGATGGAGATAAAAGAACATGAAAGTCGCCTGCCCAGGCCCCGACTTGCGCGGATCATCCACCAATATTTTCCCCTTCCACTTTGGATTGAGCAGGTCCTTGTACGATTTGAAATCTTTCGGATTGACGAGATTGGTGTTGTAGAAAAGGGTGCCTCTCTGGCGGGGAGTCATCACAATAACCGTTTTGCCGGGATCGAGATATTCAATCGCTCCGCCGCGCCATGTTTTAGGATTTTTGACATCTGGTAACATCAAGACCGGCTCCAAGGGATCGAACGCTTTCATGGGAATCATCGATACCAGCGCTGTCGAGGAGCCGTGAACATAAATATCCCAGAGGAACTTTCCTGCCTTCCGTTCATTAGCGACTCGGGGAACAAGCTCACGGCCCGAGACGCCAAACAGTTCGACGGAAATCCCGTACTTTTTTTGAAATTCCGTTGTGAGGGCATCGCGCAAGTCAGAAGTCACATCTGTAATCACCGTTACCGTGCCTTCTTTTTTCGCGGCAGCAAGAGCGCTTTCCCATTCCGCAGCACTGGGAGCCGCCGTGGCAACGGCCAGAGCGCTGAAATTAAGTGTGGCTGCGATTGCGGCCATCACCACGATTGCTATCAATGGATAGAATCTTCTCACCATTTTCTTATCCCCCCTGATTGAATTGATAAAGCATTGCTTTCGATGGTCGGAAGTATAGGGGGGCTGTTTTTGCATGTCAAGGGATATAAGAGGCTGGGATATAAGAGGCTGCCTATATCGATGAATACAATTCGAAATGTTGCATACAGGCGAGGGACCAGAAAATCAACAGGAAGAAGCTCTCAGACCTGCCCTGACCTAAAAAATATACTTTAAAGAATGCTGCTTTCACCTTGAAATTAAGTGGGTGAAAAGGAAGAGCATACTATCGTACCCGGCGGCCGAGCACACGAAAGTTTACCATCGGTACGCGATTTCGGTTGTTTAAAGGTTCAATATAGCGGCCCATTTTTGTTTGATCTGCTGTTTGAACTCCACGCTCGATTCAGCGACTTTGGGAAAACGATCGCGCAGCGCATACGAACGGCAGGCGTCGATCACCGCGCAGGAGCTCGTGTGGCCGGCGTTTTTATCGTAACGCGAACGGACCATCGGATCTAGAATATTCGCCCGCGTCTGATCGATGAGCGTAATCGAGCGTGCGGGATCGGTCCGCGTGCACACCGCCCACATGACATCTTCGAGGTTCAGCACATCGATGTCATCGTCGACGACGATCACGTAGCGGCTCGACATCTGCATGAGCTGCGAGGCGACCACTGCCGCTTGCCGCGCATGGCCGTCGTAGGCTTGCTTGAGACCGATGACGGTCAAGAAATTTCCCCCGCCCGATTCCGGCCGGTAGACGCCGGTGATGCCGGTGATTCTGGCGCGCTCGAGCAACTCCCACAGATTGGCCGATTTGACGATCGAATGCCGGTAGGTGCTGTCGTGCGGCGGCCGGCCCGGCCACGAGCCGAGGATGATCGGATCGTGGCGATGGTAGACGGCTTTCACCTGGATGACCGGCTCCAGCCTGGCACCGCTGGCGTAATAGCCCGGCCATTCACCGAACGGACCTTCCATCCTGAGCTCGTCGGGATAGATGAATCCTTCCAGAACTATTTCGCTGAACGCCGGTAAGGGCAGGCCGGTCAAGCGCCCGGCAACTACTGGAACCCGTTCGTGCAAAACTGAGCCAATGTAGTTGTATTCGGAAACTCCCGGCGGCAGAGAAAACGAACCGGCGAACAGAAAAATCGGATGGTGTCCGGCGGAGATTGCAATCGGACAAGGCTCCCCGGCCTTCCAGTAGCTCTCCATAATGATCCTGCCGTGTTGGCTCGGCGCGATAAAGATGCCTGCTGATTTCTCGTCGTGGACCATGGTTCGATAGGTACCGAGATTCACCCAATCGCCGTTGCGCTCGCGTAGGATCGCTACCGAGCCGGTGCCAATGTAGCGTCCGCCATCGTCGTGGTGCCAAAGCGGCGCGGGAAATTTCAGGAGATTGACTCGCTCACTCTCGTCGACGTTTTGAAAAATCGCTCCCTCCTTGACCTGGAGAGGCGGAAACTCATCGAGGTGGTCGATCCAGGCACGCTGCTTATCCTTCATGCTGCGGATCAGGTCGAGGCCCTCAACTTCGAGGGGCATGCATAAAGTTAGAGACAATCTCTTGGCGCTCGACATAGAGCCGGCGAGAAGACGAAATCCGGCCGGATAGTCCTTGATCTTGTCGAACAACAATGCCGGGCCCCGCGCCTTGGCGTTGAGCTCCACCAGGGTGCCCATCTCCTTGTTCCAATCAGCGCCCTCAACTAGCTTTACCTCGCCGTGAGCTTCAACGTCAGTAAGCCATGATCGTAAATCGCTTTTCACCTTCCCTCCTGTGAACTCGTTCTCACTCTGTTGAGAATATTGCCGGCCATTTTTCGATGACCTGTTGTTTTTGATTTGTTTTGATAAGAACTTCCTTTTTAATGGGGGACAGTAAGCAAAGTGGCTTTGTATGTCAAGCAAATAATTACCATAACATATGAGTTGTTCGCTAGATTTTCATTGTCGGGCGTGAATGGTGTTTATTTCAGATTGAAGAACGCTTGTTTATAAAGAATCATAAATGCTCACTAACAGGAAGAAGCCTGACCGCTCCAGAAAGCGACGAACCCTTGCCTGGAGTATACGCCCTTTCAAACCGAATTCAATGACCTGACCAAACCATCCGCCCTGACGACTTGTATTTGTAGCAAATGGAGCGGCTTATTTATTGAAGTCGTTAAGGGAGGGGATGTTTTTTGTAGCACCTTTATGCCCTTATTGCTTAACCAAACATTTGCAGGACCTTATGTCCACCTATAAAGCGTTAAGCAAAGATAATTATTCCGGTAGTGCTACTTCCCGCTTTAAGGCCGCGGGCAAAGTCGGTAATCGCTGCTATAAGTATTTCTTATGGTATCTATAAAATGAATCTAATTGACAATATTGCCACTTTCTTCTTAAATAAAATTGGAAAAACGAGATTACAGAAGCCTGTTCTTTGATGTCAGGGGGGGAGGCCGATGCAGGACGCGGCGATGAGCGGATATGACTGCGGACCCGATGTCTAAAAGGTAGGCGCAGTATTCAAGTTAAACGGTGGCGCCGGAAATCAGACCGAGTGTTTATGTGAGATTTAGTTAATAAAAGGAGGGTTATTATTTATGAGAAAATTATCGCTACTTGGTGTGGCATTATGCCTGTCGGGTTTTATCTTGCTGCTTTTTTCTGCGCCGCTGCCGGTGGCCGAAAATGTGATGAAGCTAAATTTTTCCGACTTCTTTCCGCCTTCCAACCCCTTTGCCAAAATAATTCATCTTGTTCTTTAAGCGGGTGAAAAGGGGTGATTTTAAGGGCGTTTTCAGGGAAACAGGCGTCGGATATTCATGGGGTGCCCTATCAAGGTTATGCCTTCTTTGAATCAAGATGACATCCAGCTTAAATCATTGTATATAGCTTACCATAGAGGATGCTTGTTTTGTCGTTATTTTGGAGCGCATCAGCTTATAATTATCATGCATAATGCAAACAAAGGAGGGTAATTATGAATGCATCCGGGCAGGGCTCTCTCAAGCTTCAGGATCTCCGAACTCATCTCAAAGCCCTGGAACAGGCGGGAAAGCTACGACGCATTGTCCGTCCCATATGCAAAGATACGGAATTGATGCCACTGGTAAGATGGCAATTTCGCGGCTTGCCCGAATCGGAACGTACTGGCTTTCTTTTTGAAAATGTTTTTGATGCCAAGGGACGTTCCATCCCCGGCAGTTCTGCCGTCGGCATCTACGCCGCATCTTCCGAAGTTTACGCAATCGGCATGGGCTGTCCGATCAGCGAGATACGGTCACGCTGGCAGCGGGCGCAGGCAAATCCTCTGGCGCCGCGGTTGATTGCTGGCGGTCCCATACAGGAGGAAGTACATGTCGGAGCCTCACTCTTGGAGCATGGCGGCCTCGGGGAATTCCCAATTCCCATCTCGACACCTGGTTTTGACGTCGGGCCTTATACCACGGCTTCGAATTGGATTACAAGGGATCTGGACAGCGGCTTGCTGAATGTCGGTAACTATCGCGGGCAGATAAAGGCGCCGGATCGCATGGGTGTGCTTCTCCGTAACCTCAGTCACGGCGAGCAACACTGGCAAATCGCGCGTCGGCGCGGTCAGCCACTCGAGGCAGCATTGGTGATAGGCGGGCCGCCGGCGCTTACTTACGCGGCCGGAACGCGTATCCCCTATGCTGTTGAAGAATACGCGGTGGCGGGAAGCCTGATTGGGGAACCAATCGATTTGGTGCAGTGCAAAACAGTGGATCTAAGCGTGCCGGCTCATGCAGAACTCGTCATCGAGGGACGTTTTTCAAACAAATATGAAGAACCAGAGGCGCCCTTCGGCGAATACACGGGTTACATGGGCGGAAGGGCATTCAACCCCGTCTTTGAAGTGACAGCAATCACGCATCGCAAGAATCCGATCTTCACCAATATCACAAGCCAGATGCCGCCAAGCGAGAGCAGCAAGCTCAAGAAGGTCGGACAGGACAATACGTATCTCTTTTATCTTCGCAGCCATTGCGGCATCCCCCAGGTCGAGGACGTGACCTTTCACGAGATCGCCATCGATTCCTGGTGCGTGATTAAGATGAAACCCTGCGATCCGGCAGTTGCTTGGCAGGCTCTTTATGCCCTCCCCGGACGTCATAATCATGTCGGTAAAATCGTGATTGCCGTGGACGACGATATTGATCCCCACGATTTCGAATCCGTGGTATGGGCATTGAGCTACCGCATGCAGCCTGACCGCGACATCGTGGTCCTTCGTGACCGTTGTTCAGGGCTTGATCCCTCTGGCGAGCCGCGTTTTGCGGCTTCAGCAGGCCATTCTGCGGAGCTTGTTTATGGATCGATCATGCTTATCAATGCGATGCAGAAGAAACATTATCCTCCCGTGTCGCTGCCTGCAAAGCAATACATGGAACGGGCCAAGGCAATCTGGGAAGAAATAGGGCTCCCGAAGTTGACGCCGCGAATTCCCTGGCACGGTTATGAACGCGGTGACTGGTCAGAGCGTGATCGTGAGGAGGCACTCTGGGCAGTCGCAGGCGAGTATTACCGTACCGGTGAACGGGCCAAGCAGGAGCGTCGTCCTATTGATGATAAATAAATATTGTGCCAATAACACAACAAAAAAGGGGGAAGGAAAATGAAAAAGATCATCGCAGGTGTGTTGTTCGTAGTTTTTGCCGTTTGCTTTTCAGTTAACCAGAGCATAGCAGATACCAAGACAATTGAGTTGAAAGCATTTACAAACTGGCCGATGACAAACAATAATGTCGATGGATTCAAACATTTTGTTGAGCTGGTGCATAAAAAGGCCAAAGGCGAACTTGAAATCAAACTCGTGGGCGGACCGGAGCTGATATCAGTAAAGGAGGCACTAGGGGCCCTGGGAAGGGGCATGATGGACATGCAGCATGACAATAACATTAGTTTCACGATATCTCAGGCTGCTGACTTCTCTTCTTCTCCTCACGTGGCAATAAGATTATGGCAAGATCCAGAGTTTATCCGGTTGTTGGACGCTTACTACAATCAGAAAGCGAACATTGTTGTGGTGGGTAGTGCCGGTAATCCCACCCAGTTCTATCTTGCGACCACCAAAAAACTGGTAACCAGTCTCGAGGATGCAAAAGGTTTGAGAATCAGGACGCACGGCGGCCTGTCCAATGTTGTAGCAACTGCGGTGGGTGCTGCACCGGCTACCATACCCACGGCAGAAGTTTACACTGCTTTGGAACGCGGTGTTGTCGATGGAGCAATGAGGGCTCTGCCGTCCATGGTGGATTTTGGGGAATCAGCGGTATTGCGGAACGTTGTCATCCCAAACCTGTTTAGGGCCAATGCCATGATAACCATGAATCAGGATAGCTGGAAAAGGCTACCGGCACGTCTGCAGAAACTGTTGAGAGACGCTGCGGTCGAAAACTTGCAATGGGCGGAATCATATTATGGCAATTTGGAAAAAAAATCCCAGGAGGAGCTAACGAAAAAAGGCGTCAAATTCAATCAGCTTGGCAAAGAGGAGCTTGCCCGCTGGAGGAAGGCCATAGAACAGCCGGTAAAAGATTGGTACCTCAAAGGAGCAGGAGCTGAGGGTAACGCAGTCTTGAAGATTGTGGATAAATACGAAAAATCACGATAATTAACCTTGCTCCCCAACCATCCATGAGGAGGTAAGTATACTTTGGTCAAGAGACTTTGGCACAGGCTGATTTCATCCCTGGGTTTGCTGAGCGGCCTTCTTATTGTAGCGATCGCCGCTCTTTCGACATTTAACATCGCAAGCAGATACCTATTTAAATCGCCCGTGGTGTGGGCTGACGAGATCTGCGAATACTTGCTGCTGATAAGCGTATTTCTGACCCTTCCCTTGAGCTGGCGTGAAGATCAGCACGTAAGGGTAGACATCCTTTACAGTCGCTGGAAGAAAAAGTGGCGCGTCCGGGCTAATCTGCTATTTTCCGTCTGGGCGCTCATTTTCTCTGCTGCTTTGGTCTGGTATGGATTTCTTCAGGCACGCTATGCACTGATACAGGGCGAGACCTCTATTTCCTCTTCGGAGATACCGACATACCCAATCTTGTTTTTTATTCCGATTGGAGCTTTCCTCCTGTCCATTCAGATTATTCAAAGCACTTGGATGATGGCAAAAGGCAAGGACGCACGGCTAACGGGCCATTCCCAGGAATTATTTGAAAAAACCGAAAAGGAGGAATTGAAATAATATGGATGTTCCTCTTTGGATTGTAGGTGTCGGCATGCCCGTGCTGCTCATAATAACTCTGCTCGTTGGCCTGCCCGTGGCTTTTAGCCTGTGTTTGGTTTCCACCATTGCTATTGTTTTCGTCTGGGGCTTTATTGGTCTGCCGGTAATCGCCAGTGCCAGCTATGCCTCGGTGACGAGCTTTATTCTCGTTGCTGTTCCGCTTTTTCTCCTGATTGGCGAGAACCTTATCCAAGCGGGCATTACCGGACAGATTTACAATATGATGAACAAGTGGCTGGGATGGCTTCCCGGTGGCCTTGCCGTTGCCACAGTCGCTACTGCCGCCGCATTCGGGGCCATAAGCGGCTTCGCTCCTGCAGTCTGCACCATTATGGGCAAAGCAGCGCTCCCCGAGATGCTCAAACATGGCTACAGCAAGAGATTATCCGTCGGTTCTATTTTGGGCGGTGCTGCCTTGGATATTGTGATCCCACCGAGTTCACTGATGGTAATACTTGGATTTCTTTCCGGTGTGTCCATCGGCAAGCTTTACTTCAGCGGTCTAGTCATCGGTGTGATGATTTCTGTCATGTTCGTAGCCTATATTGTTATACGCGCCCTGCTGCAGCCCGGCTGGGCTCCCCCAGTAACACAATCACCTCCCATGAGAGAACGCTTGGGAACCCTGAAATATGCCCTTCCTCTTATGGGTGTAATCTTTTTGATTCTGGGCACGGTCTTTTTCGGGATAGCCACCCCGACGGAATCAGCGGCGCTGGGTTTTTTTGCCACATTGATTATGACCATCTGCTATGGGAAGCTCAATTTGAAGCACATGAAGGGCACATTATCCATGACAGCCCAGTATACCGCGATGCTATTCATGATTGTCATAGGAGCTACGTTGTTTTCCCGCTGCGTCTCCTACGTCGGAATCACTCCAGCTCTGATTTCGTGGATCGGATCTATGCACCTATCTCCATTGTGGGTGATGATAACGATGCAGGTGATTGTGATGTTCATGGGCAGCTTTATGGATGCAGGTTCAATCTGCTTTATCACCATTCCCTTTTTCATGCCGGTAGTTAAGGCTCTGCACATCGACCCCCTGTGGTTTTGCTCAGTTATGATGATTAACCTGGAATTAGGCACAATCCACCCGCCAATGGGATTGAATCTATTCGTGTTGAAAGGGGTGGCCCCGCCCGAGGTTAGCATGATGGATATTATCATGGGGGGCTTACCTTTTGTCGGCCTACATATGCTGGGCATGATTTTGGTGATGGTATTCCCACAGATAGCCCTCTGGCTTCCCAATATGATGGTGGTACGAAGAAGCGCAGAGGTTGTTCTTCTTTCTTAGGATGTGGAGTTTGTGAGTATGGCAAAAAGCATTCGGCATAATGATGAAATGTTCAAAGAATACGTGAGGAAAGGATATTGGGAAGCTACAACCCTTTCCGACTATTGGGATCGTAATGCGCGCGACTATCCCGATGACGAAGCAATTGTCGACTCCCAAACCAGGCTCACCTGGGGAGAGGCTAAAAAATGGATAGATCGGCTGGCCTTAGGATTTCTGGGTTTAGGTTTTAAAAAAGATGATATGATCGTCGTCCAACTGCCTAACTGTGTTGAACTAGGTTTACTTAGGATAGCCTGCGAAAGGGCCGGGCTGCTGTGTTTGCCTGTTTTACGGACCTGGCGGCACAATGAAATGGAGTACACCCTCGAACGGGTAGAAGCAGCGGGTGTAGTGATTCCGTGGATGTCAAGAGAATTTGACTATTTTGCCATGATAGAGCAAATACAGCCGCGACTTTCAAGACTGAAGACGATATTTGTAACCGGTGAAAGGGTGCCTGATGGTGCATTATCTTTAAAAGAAATGGTTAAAAGGCATATAGAACAAGAATATCCGGCGGGCTACCTCGAAAAGACAAAGTGTCCTGCCGAAGAGTTCTCACTGGTTGCCCAAACCAGCGGTTCCGCAGGTTTTCCAAAGTTCGTCGAATCACCTTTAGCTTGCCGTATCTATGAGGGCAAGGTATTTGCCGAGCGGTTTAATATTACGGAAGAGGATATAATTGGTGTATTTAGCCCGGCCACAGGGGGCCCCAATATTCCGGCTTATTTCAGTGCTCCCAGGGTACGTGCCAAAGTAGTAATGCTGGAGCATTTCTCTGCTCAAGAAGCCTTCGAACTTATAGAAAAAGAAAAGATTACCCTTGCGGCTGTAGTACCAACCATGTTGGCCATGATGATGCAAGATTACAGGGCCGGCCGTTATAACAGCGATTCGTTGCGTTGTATCTATTGTGCCGGTTCTTTACTGCCGCCTGAATTGGGGAAAGAAGTGCAGGATAAATTCGGATGCAAGATCGTTCAAGTCTACGGGACAATGGATGCCGGCGGTATTACCGTACATTCGTTGTCTGATCCCGATTCGGTGCGGTTGACCACAGTCGGCAAACCTGGGCCGGGGAATGAAATCAGGCTTGTTGATGATCTGGGCAAGGAAGGACCGGAAGTTGAAGTCGGTGAAATTTTGGTCAAGGGGCCCATGCTTGTAACCGGCTACCATAAAGATGCTGAAGCCACTAAATCCGTTTGGACCGATGATGGTTGGTATCAGACCGGTGATTTGGGAAAGTTTGACAAGGATGGTAATTTGGTGATCGTAGGACGCAAAAAGGAAATGATCATTCGGGGCGGCCAGAACATTTATCCCGGCGAGATAGAAAATCTGCTCATGACTCATCCGGACATCTCGCAGGTTGCCGTGGTTAAAATGCCGGACCTGGTGATGGGCGAAAGAGCTTGCGCCTATATCGTGTCTGAAAAGGAGCGGGATTTCACGCTTGAGGAGATAATCACATTCCTGCAAAAGAAGGGCGTGGCCGCCTATAAGATACCTGAGCGTATGGAGCGTATCGCCAGCCTGCCCTTGCTGGGGTCAGGAAAAGTAGACAAAAAGCTCCTGGAGAAAGATGTTGCCGAGAAGCTGGCGCGTATCAAATCGTAAAGAGGAAAATTAATGAAGATAAAATTGTTTGAACCCGTCAAAGTGCGTAGCATGGAACTCAAAAATAGAGCTGTTATGCCGGCGATGCACCTTAATCTCGGTTTTTTGGGAAAGCGGGCCATTGCCTTTTATGAGGAGCGTGCCAGAGGTGAATTGGGCTGCATCAACACGGCGGCGATCACACCCGATCCCTTCCTGTTTGATGAAGCCTGGGAAGGCAAAGGGACTCCCGCCGGCTTTGTGGCCAAGCTCAGAGAAACCCTTGTGTCTGCTGTTCATAAACATGGGGCCAAAATAGGAATGCAGCTTTGGACCGGCAACATGTTTCCCGCCGGTATGTGGGGAGGATATAATCTCGGTGCCGATAAGATTGTGGGTGATTGGGTTGCTCCCTCGGCGAGGGACAAGTTTCGAGCTCTCACCACCCAAGAGGTCAAGGAGATCATTGAGAGGCTCGCGCAAGGGGCAGTTAAAATCAAAGAGGCGGGCTTTGATTTCGTGGACTTCAATCTGGCACATGGTTATCTTCCCAATCAGTTTTTCTCCCCCCTTGATAATCAGCGAACTGACGAGTATGGCGGTGATTTGAAGCGCCGCATGAACTTTGGCATTGATCTCGTAAAGTTGGCCCGGCATTATTTGGGCGAGGACTTTCCTATAGAGATTCGCCTGGGTGCCGAAGAGTACCGCCGCAAGGGTATTACCATCTCGGACAGTGTCCAGTTTGCCGCAGCATTAGTCAATGCAGGCGCCGATATTATCAGCGTCTCGGTGGCCGACCCTTTCCCCCATATTTGCCCCTTTGCTGATGAGCCTGTCGGCACCTATGTGTATCTGGCCGAAGCCATAAAGGATAAGGTGGATGTCTTTGTCGTGGGCGTGGGAAGAATCAATACGCTTGAGGCAGCGGAGGCAATCCTCTCCCGCGGCAAGGTTGATCTGATCGGAATCGGGAGGCAGCTGATTGCCGATCCCCACTGGCTGAAGAAGGTCGCCGAAGGCAGGAGCGAAGACATCGTAGCCTGCCTGAGTTGCAATGTCTGCTGCGATGCGGTAACCGTTGGCAAGTCTGCGGTCCTCTGTGCCGTCAATCCATCGGTGGGGGAAGAATTTGCCACACTCCTTAAACCGACGGAAAACACAACGGGTGATTCCAAGGAGTAATTAATGATCCGGAACTTGCCGAAGGATACGCGAATCATAAAGTCTGATTGCGCCTTGTGCGTCAACTGCTGCGGTATCGACGCCTACGTGAGCCAGGGAAAGTTTATTAAGGTAAAGGGTATGAAGGAGCATCCGGTCAATAGGGGCGGCTTGTGCCCTAAGGGTGCAAATCTGGTGGCCTACGCCTACGCTCCGGATCGGCTCAAATACCCGATGAAAAAGGAGAAGGGTGTTTGGAAGCGGATTACCTGGGACGAGGCCCTCGATACCATTGCTCAAAAGCTTACTGACATCAAAAAAAATTATGGCGCCAGAGCACTGGCGATCCATTGCGGATCAGTAGGGGTGGAGCATGTGGAGGCGTTACTTTTTGCCCAGCGCTTCCGGGGCATCTATGGAACTCCTAACATGCTCTCCGTTGAAAGCGGGTGCTTCCGCCAGCGCATCCTGGCCAGGCAGATGACCTTTGGGAGATATATCACTGAAGATATAGAATCTGCCGAGACTATTGTGCTTTGGGGGCATAACCCGGAAGAGTCGCGCTGGATTGCCGCCGATTGGGTCCATCAGGGATTGAAAAGGGGAGCTAAGCTGATTGTTGTTGACCCGCGGCGTATACCCTTAGCAGCACAGGGACTCCATCTGCAGCTCAGGCCGGGAACCGATTGCGCCCTGGCGCTGGGCATGATGAATGTAATAGTTTCCGAGGGGCTCCATGACCAGGCTTTTCTGGATGAATGGACGACCGGCTTCGACAAACTTAAGGAACACGTGAAATCCTATCCGCCGGAAGTGGTAGAAGGCATCACCGGTGTACCGGCGGATAATATCAGGCAGGCGGCCCGCGTCTTTGCGGCTAAAAAAGGAGCCACGATTGTGCAGGGTACCTGTACCCTCGACCGCCAAATAGGAGCTGTCCAAAACTCGCGCGCCCTCGCCCTGCTCCAGACCATCACCGGGAATATCGATAACCCGGGCGGATGGGTAGCGAACCGCATCATACCACTTACCGATATAGGCATCCCCGTTGAGGAGCCCCCCTTGGGGGAAGAGGAGTACCCCTTGCATAACTCCCTCTGGGGAAGAAAACTTCCCTACGGTCATGCCATGCTTTTCACCAAGGCTGTTCTTACCGGGAAACCATACCCTGTCAAGGCGTTGATTGTCACGGCCGGAAACCCGGCACTGACCATGCCCGGCTCCCAAAACTTTCGGCAAGCCCTTGCAAAACTGGATTTTGTGGTAACCATAGACCTTTATATGAATGAGACTGCCGAACTCTCTGATATTGTGCTGCCGGCTTGCAGTTTCCTGGAACAAACTGGCATCGGATGTTATCCCATCGGGCTAATGCACGGCATCTCTTACATCATGAAAAGGAGAAAGGTCATCGACCCCATCGGCGAGTGCAAGCCGGACTGGATGATCTGGTCTGAATTGGGGCGGAAGATGGGATATGATGAGTATTTCCCCTGGAAGACGGACGAAGAGATGGTGGAACATCTTCTGGGGCCCAGTAAGATCACCATGCAGCAATTGGAAGAGCATCCCGAAGGAATCCTCTATGCTCCCAAGTCCTACGACCTTTATAAAAAGATCGGATTCAAGACGCCGTCCGGGAAGATAGAGGTTTACTCTGAGACGCTGAAGCAGGCGGGTTTTGACCCCTTACCGGTCCATCGGGAGCCGACGCGCAGCCCTGTCAGCACTCCGGATTTGGCAAAGAAGTATCCCCTGATCATGATAACCGGGGCAAGAAAGAAGGAATGCATCCACACGCAGCTCAAGAATATTCCTCAACTGCGACGGCGCGCTCCCGGTCCTTTTGCAGAACTTCATCCGGCTACAGCGGCGAGGTATGGGATCGTAGACGGGGAGCAAATGATTGTGGAGACGGAAGAGGGAAGCATCACCCTCAAGGCCCGGGTGACCACGACCATAGCCGAGCAGGTGATCAGTGTACCCCATGGTTGGGCCCAGGCCAACGTCAATGAACTGGTCAATGCTGATTTCCGGGACCCCATCCTGGGATGCCCGGAAGACAAGGGATTGCTGTGCAGGGTCATGCCTGCCTAAACGCTGTCCCGGCCTTGCCAGGGGTTACTGGTTTAGCCCCCTTTTCGGGTAGATATTTTTTGAGAGGCCGCTTCGATTGACTCGATGATCTTTATGTAACCGGTACAACGACAGAGATTCCCGGCTATTCCCAACTTTATTTCATCCTCTGTAGGTGTTGGGTTCTTGTCCAGCAGCGCCTTGGCCGAAAGAATCATCCCCGGAGTACAAAACCCGCATTGCAATCCCCCATGCTCCACGAAAGCCTCTTGGATAGGATGCAGCGCCTCCCCATCGGCCAACCCTTCGATGGTAGTAATTTCCTTTCCTTGAGCTTCTATGGCCAGGGTTAGGCAGGAGGTCACGGCCTTCCCATTGATCAGCACGGTGCAGGCGCCACAGTCGCCTTCATCACAGCCTTTCTTGGTCCCCGTGAGGCCCACTTCATCCCGTAACACTTCCAGTAAGGTCCGCCAATGTTCCACGGCCACTTCATATATGTCTCCGTTGACCTGCAGCTTGATAATCTGTTTCAATTATTCCCCTCCTACCGACAGTCCTTCCCGGCCGCTTCCCATGCCTGCCTGATTGCTCTTTTGGTCAAGACTCCCACCATCTTCCGCTTATAGTCTGCGGTAGTCGGATTACGGGGTTTCGATGCCTCCATAGTTGCCCTCGCGGCATTCTCCAGCATGTCCTCCTTCAGTCCCAATCCTCTTATCAGTGCCTCCGCCTCTTTAACCCGCAATGGCGTTGGCGCCACCGCCCCGAGTGCAATACGCACATCCTGACAGATCGCCTTGCTATCTAAAGTGACGAAGCAGGCGACTCCCACCGTTGCCAGCTCCACCGCGCGACGCAGAGAAAGCTTCCAATAGGCCCCCCCGCTTCCGGCGGGTGCATTCGGTATCTGTATTTCCGCCAGCACCTCTCCCTCCGCGAGGGCCGTTTTGTAGGGTCCGGTAAAAAAATCATCCAATCGCACTACTCTACTCGACCCATTGGCATCGCTAAGTTTTACTGTCGCGCCCATAGCAATCAAGGTTGGAGCCGTATCCGCCGCCGGCGCGGCATTACATAAATTTCCCGCTATAGTCCCGATATTACGCACCTGTTCCGATGCCATCTTAAGGATGGTTTCGGACAGCATAGGAAATTCATTTAAGACCACTGGCGATTCGGCGACTTGATTCAAAGTGGCCAAGCCGCCAATCCGGAGCCCGGATTTTTTGTCGTGATCCACATAATCCAAGCCGCTGATAGAACGAAGGCCGATAACATACTGCGGCGTCAAGCTCCTCTCCTTCATCTGGGGAAGAACATCCGTACCACCTGACATTACTTTCGCCCGGCCTTTGTGTTGCAGAAGCAGTGAACAGGCCTCCTGCAATGTTTGAGGCGCTAGATACTCAAACTTAGGCAATGTCATCTCGTTACCTCCAAATTTCCATTGTATTGACGTCTAACGGTCCAACAGTGCATACATTGCCCGAGGGCGGGTTAAATTTATCAGGGAACTCTTGCCCAAATCCAGTTTAACGTTCTGCCGGTGAGTCATTCCCTGGCCTGCAGTTTTCCACAATTTCCATCGGTTTTATGGGTAAACGTCTGGGCGCGAACCCGGTGGCGTGATAAACGGCGTTAGCCACCGCTCCGGCTGTAGGCAGGGTCAGCCCTTCCCCGGCCTCTTTCGCGCCGAAGGGACCTTCCGGCTCTTCTGTCTCCACCATGATGGACTCCATTAACGGCATGTCGGCAGCGCCGAGCATTTTGTATGTACGGAAGTTAGGGTTGAGTACCCGTCCATTTTCCAATTTCAACTCTTCCGTATAGGCCCATCCCAGAGACATATGGGCTGATCCCTGCAATTGTCCTTCCACCAGGGCGGGGTTGATTGTGGTACCCCCATCATGGGCAGTGGTCAGTTTCTGATATTTTATAATGCCTGTCTCTTTATCCACTTCCAGCTCCACCGCTTGTGCCCCAAAACTCCAGGCCGATGAAACAAGCCCCTTCTCCCGTGAAGGGGTATAGGACCCTCTGGCCATAATCGGCATCCCACCGTTTGCTTTCTGGGCAGCCGTGACCACCTCCTTGAAGGGCAGCCCTTTTTCCGGATTGCCTTTAATATAGATGCGATTCTCTCTCGCCTCCAGATCATCCTTGTTGGCCTCTAATATTTCCGCCGCAATCTCGAATAGCTGACGTTTGGCGTCGGCACCGGCCATCTTAATGGCATTCCCTGTTTGGAGGGTCTGGCGGCTTGCCCAGGCCCCCAGGTCGGATGAAGAAGTTTCCGTGTCCCCGGAGAGGATTCGCACATCCGCCAGTTCAACGCCCAGTTCTTCCGCGAGGATCTGCGAAAGAACGGTGTTGGAACCTTGACCGAGATCGACCGACCGGGAGTAGAGATTCACGGTACCATCCTCATTGAGTTTAATGAGCGCCTCGGAAAAAGGGAGCTTCGTATCGAACCAGTTAAAAATACCGCCGCTCACGAATCCGTAGCAGGCCATGCCGATACCACGTCCTTCAGGCATTTCTTTTCTTTTCCTTTTCCAGTCCGTTGCTTCCGCCAGCTTTTCAATGCACTCTGAAAGCCCGCAAGTAAGTATCTCGGGGGCGATTCCGGGGACTCCATCGCCGGGCTGCATGGCGTTCTTCAGCCTTAATTCGAGGGGATCGATTCCTATCTCCTTAGCGATCAGGTCCAACTGCATTTCACTGGCGAAATTCGGCTGTGGTCCGCCGTGGCCGCGCATGGCGCCGGCGGGCATATTGTTGGTATAAACCAACCGGCCCAGGTAGCGATAATTAGGAATCCGATAGGGCAGCAGACCGAACATGCCCGAAAGCATGGTCGTCGTGGGCATCTGGCTGTTGTAGGCCCCACCCTCCAGTATGATGTTGCTTTCCCTGGCCAGGATCATGCCGTTCTTTGCTACCCCGGTCTTCATGATGATCGTTTCCGGCACACGTCTTCTTGTTACCGTGAATTCCTCTCTCCTCGTGTATTCCACCTTCACGGGTTTGCGGGTATGCTTGGCAAGCAGAGCCGCACAGAACTCATTAGCAAAGAAGTCCAACTTATTGCCGAACCCGCCCCCCACATGCACCTTGATCACCCGCACGTCATTTTCCCGCAGACCGAGAGTATAGGCCAGCTGTACCTGTGTAAAATATGCACTCTGGGTGGAGTCCCAAAGGGTTACTTTACCTGCTGCATCAAACTCCGCCACGCAGACATGCGGTTCCATGCAGCAGTGCTGGGCTGATTGGGTTACGAAGCGATCCTCCCGCACGTAATCGCATTGCTGGAAGGCTTGCTCCACATTCCCAATATTGATTTTACGGACGGCACTGATATTATTCGGAGCCCGTTCGTGAATCGCCGGGGCACCTTCCCGCATCGCATCTTCTGCGGTAAAGACCGCAGGCAGAGGTTCGTATTCCACCCGGATCAAATCGAGTGCTTCCAAAGCCGTATCCTCGTCAATCGCCGCCACCGTCGCCACCTGGTCTCCGATAAAGCGGACTTTATCCGTGACCAGCCCCTGTTCATCGAGCAACTCGGGGCGGACCCTCCAAAAACCATACTTAACGCCCAGCGTATCCTTCCCGGTCAAGACGGCCTTGACACCTGGCAAAGTGACGGCTTTTGTGGCATCAATGCTTATAATCCTGGCATGTGCATGGGGGCTGCGTAGAATCTTCCCGATCAACAGGCCGGGCCTCTTGAGATCTCCGGCGTAAAGGGCCTCGCCTCTTACCTTGGACGGACTATCGATGTTGGGGTATGATTTGCCTATTACTGAATAAGGCGGCACGTATAACCTCCTTCTGATTTAGTGAATGATGGGCACAGCATTTATGTTAATTTATTAATTAAAACTGTAATAACAAGAAACTCTATTATGCGGAAGAAGGTACCTTGGGCAAGCAGCTCTTAATCATTCATTCTCCTGATCATCGTAGCTAAGTTCGTATTCCTGATAATCAAGCTCACCCAATTGCCAAAGTGCCTGGACACAATTGATATCGACAAATTTCATATGGGCCTCGATACAAGGGAGGCCGGCTGTCCTGCGCACTTCTTCCCCTAAATCGCGCATTGCCATGAGTTTCTCAATCAGTGCCTTTCTTAAGGTTTCTTCCATCATTGCACCTATAACCTCCGCCTCAAGCTGAAAAATAAAATTGCGAAGCCGAACGCGATTACCTAAATAAACAATCAGTTCTCTTTCCGATGGTCAAAGACCCGCTTGGCTTTAACCTCATATCGGGGCAGAGATTGCGGCGATACTATTTCGACTTTTATCGCGACACCAATCCGATAACGCAAGTCATCCGCCAAGCTTATTCTTAACTCCTCATGCTGGTCACGAGAAACTTCGGGATGAGCCTCCACCCGCACTGTTAAAGCGCTGCCTTCTTCTTCGGCATAGATGTGGATTTCCAGGTTTTCAGTCAGTCCTTTCCTTTCCCCGATAATGCTATGGATGGCCGCAGGATACACATTGGTTCCCTTAATGATTATCATTTGGTCGGTTCTTCCCAGCACGCCATTGCGCAACCAAATCCAAGTACGGCCGCAGTCGCAGGGTTCCTTGTGCCATTCCACGATGTCATGAGTACGATATTTGATGAGCGGCATGATATTGACAAAGTTCGTCAGCATCCACTCCCCTTGGCCACCTTCCGGCACGAGCCTCCCATCTTCATCCAAGGCAATTCCATAGGCAACCGTTTCGGTAAGATGAAGGCGATCCAGATGAACGGGGCAATGCCAAGCATCGCAACCCCAGAGCTCCGACACACCATAAAGGTCTATCGCTTTGGCGCCCCAGGCCTTCTCCACGGATTCACGGATACTGGGCAGCACGTAACCCGGTTCCCCGGCCGAGCTGACGATCCTTATTGAGGTTTGAGCCGGATCGATTCCCAATTCCCTGGTCACCTCGGCGAGCCTGAGGGCATATGTCGGGGTACAGAGCAGCACCGTCGGTTTCAGCTCGATAATCTGCTTCACCCGCTGCTCAGTAGTTGCCCCACCTGAAGAAATGATCTGAACGCCCAAGGCCGCCGCTGAGTGATAGGCAGCCCAAAAAGCCATAAAGGTGCCGAAGGGAAAGGCAAAATAAATAATGTCCCGGGGTCGGATGCCATGGGCCCACCAGTTGGACACCCAACCGTTGGTCACCATGTCCCGGTAGTAACCAATTTCCTTTAAAGGAGTGCCTGTCGTGCCGGAGGTCTGAAAATAAAAGCTCCAGTAATCTTCAGAATCCTTAACGACGCTGTCCCCAAAGGGAGGACAATTCCCCTCCTGATAACGAAGTACATCGGGTTTATCGATGGCTGGGATCTTCTCTATGAAGTCCTGCAGCGTTTTAATATCTTCGGGTTTTACGTTGGCCTGGTCATAGAAATCACGGTACATGGGAATGCGTTCGTAGGCATACTTGATCAAACGCTGCAGCCGGCGGAGATGGAGCGCATCCAATTGCTCCCGCGGCATGGTTTCCATATACTCATTCCAATATGGGCTCTGCATACTGCGCTGACTGTAAAGTTGCATGATTTGTTTTTCTACCGCCTTCCAGACATTATTTATTCGCCCCTGCCCGAGGGGGGGCAGGTCTATTTCTCGTTTAGATCACCCTCAACCATCGATCATGCTCCAATGACCTTAATCCACTTCTCTGTATACTTCTTCTTATCTTCCTTACTCAAGGCAGATGTGGCTGGGAAATCATCTCTATAGAAGGGCTTCACAGCAGTTACCAAAGCTCTGCTGTTGGTCATGTCACCTTTTTGTACTTTGTCTGGAGATATCATGGGATCAAGCCGCGTACTCCATATGTCCGTAACAATGTTGAAAGATGTAACCGGATCGCACCTCGTTGAAAGTGCCCAAATCACGTCGGTGATGTCAGACGGATCAATGTCGTCGTCCACGACAATTACCCACCGGCCGTGATAACCGCCTATTCCCGAGCCGGCAACCGCCATAGCCGTCTGCCTGGCATGACCCGCGTACCTTTGCTTTATGGAGACTACTACAAATAGAGCGCCACCGCCGGATCCGCCACTCATATGGTCCCAGACCCCCTGTATGTCAGGAATTCCAATAGCTTCCAGCTTGTCCCAGATTTCTGCTGCATTCATGGGAATACCAAAAGACTGTCCACCCGGCAGGGCAGGACTCCGCGGAGGGTCAGCAAATATAATCGGATCATTTCGATACATCAGTCGTTTTACTTTAACCACTGGTTCTCTTACTGCTCCAGAGGCATAGTATCCTGTCCATTCACCAAACGGACCTTCCACGGCGCTTTCCTGATCGGGAGGAGGTACCTCACCTTCAATTGCTATTTCTGCATCCGCTGGAATCGGGAGACCAGTGTACTTGCCCTTTATGAATTTGATCGGGGAACCTTTGAGCCAGCCTGCATAGTCAAACTCTGACTTTCCATAGGGCATTGTATTCGTAGAGGCTAAAAAAAGCCTTGGATCCATGCCGAAGACCAATACTACCGGACAACTCTCCCCCTTGGCCCAGTATTTCTCTCTCATGATCCTACCATGATGACCCGGAGAGATATGGAACCCCAGCGTGTTCTCATTTAAAACCTGGATCCTGTAAGTACCCATGTTTACCCAGCCTTCATCAGGATCTCTCGTTATGGTCGGACCACCGACTCCAATGAAACGACCACCATCCCCTGCATGCCAAAAAGGAGCAGGAAAGATTTGCATGTTTATTTTATCACCTTCAATGTCATTTTCTAGTACAGGGCCATCGGTAACCTCCATAGGAGGTATCGGCGTATAAGTCTTTAATTTGTCCTTCCAGAACTTTACCATTTGCGGCTTGCTGAGCGTTTCGGGTATTCCCAGGGTCAAGGCTGTCCTTCGAGCAGTTGTTGTGGCATGGCCAACGATTCTAAATCCGGGAGGATAACCTTTTATATTATCATACAAAAGAATCGGGCGCTCTTGTCTACCCGCCATAATCTCGAAAATAGCACCTATTTCCAAATGTGAATCAGCACCCTCAATAACTTTTACTTCCCCCATAGCTTCCATTTGCGATATAAAATCCCTGAGATCTTCGTATTGCATCTTTTCTCCCTTTTGTGTTTATCATCTATTTGTTCTTCTTAAAAATCACACATAGGGTAGGCAATCATTAAGATTACCCCTTCGGTAAATTTCGCATACCTTAAATCCTGATTCAAAAACCTATGTCCTCAATATCTGCAGCATGTCAACAACAGGAAGCATTTTCTAGCAACAATGGAGATAACCATTTGAAACCCAGGGAGAGGAAGAGCCATTCTCCTTTCTGGAAGAAATCTGCGATTGCCTGGACAGTATAGCGTATGGGTTTAGCCGTGCAACTCTTCGCGATATATTATTTCTCAGGCTTCCGTTTGCCTATGTAATAGGTCCCCCGGCTGCGGTTTCTCAGATCCTCAATATACTCAACAATTTGTTCATCCGTCCGGAATTTCGTCATATCGAATTTTTCGTTGTGCATTATTTCGCTGACTTCACGACGGTAAGAGGGGATAGGAGTATAGTCCGCATAGCCGATAGGCACTATCTGGCTGATGGTATACCATTCCGGAACGCCTAAAAGCGCTTTCAACTCACCTTCCCAGATAGGTGTAGTGCTGACCCATTGCGATCCTAAACCGAGAGAGGCGGCGGCCAGATGTACCATCATTGTAGCAGCGGCAACATTGGAATGATAGGTAAATCGCTCATAGCCCATTATTTCGGCGGCCAGGCTAGTTGCCAGCAGAGTTCTGGTATCGCCGCAGACAGCTATGATGACCGGTGCGTCGCGGAAAGATGGCTGTCCCGCATCCAAAGTGCCGGTTACGGGATGCCTCAGTTCCGGAATAAGCACGCGGTTAAAAACATCGGTCTGCTTTCTATGGAGTTTGTACAACTCGAATATCCTTTTCCTAGTTTCCGGGTCTTTCACGATAACAAATTCCCAGGGCTGGGCATTAGCCCCGGACATAGCCCAGCGGGCCACTTCAATGATCTTTTCCACATCCCCATCGGAAATCGGAGCGGAACTGTACCGTCTGATACTCCTTCTTTTTTTGGCAAGCTTCAACAGTCTGTCATATTCTGCGCTCATGTGTCCTCCACTGTTATTATTCGTTCGCTGGGCAAATTATAATCGGCCGGATAGCATCCCTACGAGGGATCTCAATTGCCTGCTGTGTCGAGAATCTGTTTCGACATCTTCATCACCTCATCTGTGTGGCTTAAAAAATCTTCCGAATCCGGGAATATCTTCTCCCCGGGTTGGGGTAGGAAGATGGTATTGAATCCTTCGGTGGAGACATCCGCTCGCAGGCTCGGATTCCCAAATCCCTTTGAGAAGATCGTTTGCCCTTCTTTGGTGAGGAGCCAGTTCACGAAAAGCTTTGCGGCATTGGGGTGGGGGAACTTGGAGGGCACTCCGACGGCGCCTGCGGCCGAGGTCACGCGCACACCCTGCTTGAAGATGACCACATCCAGCGGCGTTCCCAGATTCAGAAAGGTCGCCATGCTGTCGGGGTTAGGCGCGAGCCCGATCGCGTATTTGCCGCGCACCACTTCCTCTACCTGGAGACGGTTATCCCGCTGGAGCACCGTCTGTTGCTGTCCTATGAGCCGGGTGAGGTAATCTTTGGCTCTTGCCATATCCCAAATATTGACCGCCAGGTGGATCATGAAGTCTACGCCGGCACCGGTTACCGTAGGATCATTCATGGTGATCTTTCCTTTGTACTGGGGCTTCAGGAGATCCGGGTAATCGGTTATCTCTCCTTTCTTGATCAGGTTAGTGTTATAAACAATGTTTCTTTGGATACTGGAAATCATGGCAATGAAAGTCTTGTCCTTATCGACAAAGGGTACTCTCCCGGGGCTCCAATGTTTTCCGTCCAGGACCTCGGGGAGCATCAGAAGCGGCTCGATCTTTCCCAGGACGCCGGCCGGTTTCATAACCGATAAGAACGTATTGCTTCCTGCGCCGAACACGTCGGCAAGATAGAGCCCTGCCCTCTGCTCGGTATTGACCTTAGCCATAAGATCCGCCCCGCGGCTGAAGGGTGTGAATTCGACGTTTATGCCATATTTTGCTTTAAAAGCGTCGGTCAGGGCAGTCCTTGTCTGAGGCCGCCAGATTGCATAGAGTGAAACGGTTCCTTCCTTTTTGGCTGCGGCGACGAGCGCATCCCAACGCTGTTTCGATCCTGCCGGTGCGGCAGGGCTTGCCTGGGCCGGTATAACTGCCGGTCCGATCAAGCAGATGCCGGCCAGAATGGCGAGCACGAAACTCCCGATACGATTTTTCATTTTTCCCCTCCCCTGAAGAAATATTTTTACGAAACGGTTCAGCGCAAGCATGTTTGTATCGAACTTACTTGACCCAATAGTCGCTGTATGCCGGCCTCGTCTTTTTCCTTAAGTTGCGTACGAACTCCAGAATATCTTCATCTGTTCTGACTCGGGATTGGTCATACTCCTCGTAATGAATGAGCTCTTTCAATTCTCTCCGATAGCGAGGTGCTGGTTCAGATACTGGATATCCAATAGGCACAAACTGATGTATTGTCAACTCATTAGGTATCTTAAGGATTTCCTTGGCCTTCCGTTCCCAGCCGCTCTCGGTACTCACCCAGGAAGCGCCCAGCCCCAGGGCGTAAGCAGACTGACAGATCAGATGTGTTGCATTGGCAACATTCATCAAATAGGTGGCAAAGGTGCCCCCGTCACCATTCAGGTAGTAAGCTGATGCCACCGTTGCCAGAAAAGTCCTCATATCACCGCAGACGGCTATAATCACGGGCGCAACCTTCCAACCGGCCGCATTGGGGTAATATTTCTTGAACATGTTGTGCTGAAATTCCTCGCTTCGCGTGGACTCAAAAACGCAACCGCTCTTCCTGCCGACTTCAACATATAAATCGGCTATCTTGTCTTTAGTCTCCTTTTTCGTAATGACAACGAACTCCCAGGGTTGCCCATTGGCGCCTGAGGGGGCATAGTGTGCAGCATCCAGAATTTTCTCCACTGCTCCCTCCGGAAGTGGGTCCGGCTTGAAATTGCGGCACATCCTTCTCCCTTTGACAACGTCAAAATATTCCATTGCATCATTCCCCTTTTCTTATGGTGTGTAGTGTTACGTTTGGAGCCATAGAGTTATATTGATTACCAGCAAGACTGAGAAATTATTTGTAAACTTCATCAATAATTTGTTTGGTCGCCTTACTGATCTCATCGGTAAAAAGGATGGACGTTTCATTGGCCAAAAACACTTTTTCATTGGGCTGGGTAAGAAAGATCGGATTAAATTGGCTAGTGGAAACATCATTGCGCATGCTGGGATTGCCAAAGGTTTTGACAAACACCGTTTGTCCCTCTTTACTCAGAAGCCAGTTTACAAAAAGCTTTGCAGCATTGGGGTGAGCAAACTTGCTCGGAACCGCGATACAACCCGCCGCTGATGATACAAAAACCCCTTCCTTGAGAAGAACCGCATCCAAAGGAGTACCCTGCTTGAGGAATTCCGCAAAGGTATCAGGGTTGGGACCCAAACCAATCGCATATTTACCGCGGGCAACGGATTCCACATTTTGCCTGTTATCCCTTTCAATCACCGCTTCCTGCTGCTTTAACAGTTGCTTCAGGAATACCTTCGTCTCGTCCAAATTCCATATGTTGAGGGCCAAGTGCAAGAAAACCTCCTTACCAGAGCCAGCAATCGTCGGATCATTAATGGTAATTTTACCCTTATACTGCGGCTTCAAGAGATCTTTATAGGTCGTTATTTCGCCTTTCTTCACGAGATTAGTGTTGTAAATGATATTTCTCTGCACACTGGCGACCATGCCGATCGTTGTCTTGTCTTTATCCAGGAAAGGAAATTTACCCACCCGCCAGTACTTCCCGTCGGTAACTTCAGGAAGTACTAAAAGTTTATCCACTGGCCCGATGATACCAGCCGGTTTCAATACCGTCAGGAAAGAACCGGCACCGGCGCCAACCAAATCTGCGAGGTAGAGACCGGCCCTTTGTTCCGTTTCCATTTTAGTCATGATTTCCGAGCCGCGGTTAAAGGGTGTAAATTCCACATCGATGCCATACTTTTCCTTGAAGGCGCGGGTCAGGGCAATTCTGGTCTCCGGTATCCACATGGCGTACACGGAGACAGTGCCCTCTTTTTTTGCTGCAGTTACCAGAGAGTCCCATTGTTTCCCGCCGGCAAAAGATGGACGACTCGGACTCGCCTGCGGCGCCTTGGTAGAGGCGGCAGCCCGGACCGTGGAAGGCACCAAGCAGACAAAACACAATACCAACATAAGTAATGATACGCACCACCCTGAACGATTCTTCATAATATATCCCCCCTTTTCAAAAATAGATCCCCGACCAAAGTCAACTGCCGCTAAATCTATATAAACATTGTGCGGTTGTCAAATCGATTAATTTTATATATAGCATAAAATAAATTTATATCAGGCATAGGCTATAAGCATGAACCTTCTTTTACTTCCACTTGGGCCTTTAAAGACCGCATTGAACGAGGGACCTTAAAGATTCGAACTTTAGACGAAGGCCCTTTCTTGATCAATGTTGGTATCGTCTATCGCAAAAACCGGAATTTGTCGCCAGCCGCCAAGGCTTTTATAGAAATGCTGATGCATAAGGAGGTAACTTTGGGAGCAAATCAATGAGAGCACAAAGTAGACTCTGTTTAGCGTGTCATGAAATATAAATTTGCTGTGCTATACGGCTGAGATACTTGCAAGATCCAGGTGTTTCTCGTCAGCACTTCCATGGACATTAAGTGTCATATGAAGAACATGGGTTGGAAGGGCTCAAGGAGAAGAGCCGAAGAAAACCTTGCATCAAGAGGGTTGATCCTGAAGTCGCATAAGCCATGGTTACAAATGGCTTATGCCTACCATGACTATGAGCAATCCCGGGGCTTCAACGAATAGGTATCGTTTGCTCTAACGCGCTTTGAAGTGCACGACGCGTTAGAACAGGAATCATTGCCTTCCGGTACCGGGGAGAAGATGCCGTGTTGGCCACAGGCTTAGCCATTTTCTGTACGAGCAAACCCGCCTCCACTGCCATCTCTTCGGTTACAACCCGGCCCTTGAACTGCGCCTCGGCCTCAGGAATGATCAGAGGGGAAGGCCCGGCCGCATTGAGCACGAAACGGGCATCGGTGCATTGCCTTCCGTCCTTTGGGGAATCGAACTCCATGAACAGCGAGATACCAAGTAGGGGAAAGTCGATCGTGTCTCTGAGCCTGAGCTTCTGGTAGGAAAATCCAAAAAATGACGGTAGCTTCGTAATACATACCTCCACCAGGATTTCATCGGGCTCCATGACGGTTGGCCGAATCCCCGATCCCGTGAAAAAATTTCCCAAGTCGACGTCCCGTGTCCCGCGAGGACCGGCGACGGCGACCTTCGCTTTCAAGGCCATGAGCGTCCCCGCTAAATCTCCAGAGTATACGGCATAACACGTCTTGCCCCCTTTTACGACGTGGCAGAGGTTGCCGCCCAGCTTGAAGCACAAGGGCCAGTGCTTCCGGAAAATGGGAGGCTGGTTATAGTAGGTGCACCGGCTTTCCTGGCACAGGTTCCCTCCGACCGTGCCGGAATTGCGAAGAAGCGGCGAGGCGGTGAGACAGACGGCATCACGCAGGCCCTCCCCTCCGGGTATGGCGGAAAAGGCATCCGCCAGATCTGTTAGAGTTGTTGCAGCTCCGATCCGGAGATCGCCGTTCGGTAGAGACTTGATGCCCCGCAATTCTTCAACATCACCAAGCCCGATCAAGCGCTTCGGGAGACATAATCGTTCCTTCATCCTCACAAACAAATCGGTGCCACCGGAAACAAATGCGGCGCCTTTTGCGGTAAGAGACAACGCCTCGGATAACGTTGACGGAGTCAGGTATTCAAACCGGGGAAGGCTCATGTCTGTTCTCCTTTACTGCGCCCGGCCCCATTTACGGCATCGACGATATCGTCCGGGGTGATCGGAATCTTCTTGAACCAGACGCCGATGGCGTCGTGGACCGCGTTGACCAAGGCGGGCACGATAGCTACCTGAATGCCCTCACCGCTCTCCTTCGCACCGAACGGTCCAACTGCATCAATGGTATCCGTGCGTGAGCTTTCAACCTCGCATGCATCGAGAGCCGTTGGCATCCGGTATTCCAGGAAGGACGGGTTCATCGTCTGCCCTTCCTTACGGATAATCACCTCAGTGAAGGTATGGCCGATCCCGCCGATGGCGGATCCTTCCAGTTGGCCCTCGGTGAGCATCTCATTGATGGACTGCCCGCAGTCTTGGATCATGGCAAGGCGACATACCTTGACCCGCCCCGTTTCCTCATCTACTTCGACCTCCGCGACCTGCGTCCCAAAGGAATAACCGCCGGAAATATTCCCCATACCCGTCTTGAAGTCCGGCGGATCGATCCCGTCGGGAGCCCAATAGCCACTGCCGAGTATCGTCTTTCCCGTGCCTGAATACTGCGCCGCTTTGACAACCTTGTCAAAAGCCATGCCCCTGTCCGGACTGCCCGCCACGAAGACACGCCGGTCCCTGAACACGATATTTCCGACGTCGGTCTTCAAGGCTTTGGCGGCAACCTCGGCCAATTGTCGAAGGACATCTTCAGCCGCCAGTATGACTGCGTTCCCCGTCATAAAGGTTACCCGGCTGCCGTACACACCCGGATCTACAGGCGTAATCTCAGAATCAAGTGTGCCATACCGTATATCCTCAAGCCGGACGCCCAAGACCTCTGCGGCGATTTGCGAGAGAACCGTATCCGATCCCTGTCCGCAGTCCGAAGAACCTGTGACGAGGGCAATGCTCCCGTCCTCATGCACTTTGATCTGGGCGGCACAGGTATTGTGACCGGCCAGACGGGGACCGCAGATGAAACCGTAGGACGCCAGGCCGATACCCCTCCTGCGTTTGGGAACTCCCGCCGCGCGCACCTCGCTTCGCCATCGTTCCGCGATTTTCTTTCCTTCCCGGATACACTCTTCGAGCCCGCACGTCGTTATCTTAAAGCCATGGCCCGTGGTCTCGCCAGGCCGAACGGCATTTTTCAACCGCACCTCAACGGGGTCCAGCCCCAGCTCCTCGGCCGCCATGTCCAGTTGCACCTCGGCGGCAAAGCGAACCTGGGGAACACCGTGGCCGCGCATTGCACAGGAGGTTTGCGTGTTAGTGTGAACCCGCCGGCCCTGCACCCGGAGGTTTGGAACCCGGTAGGGAAAATCCAAAAACGTGCACATCAGATAGAGGCTCATGGCACCTATACCTTTGTATGCGCCCCCATCAGCGACGATCTTTGCCTCCATTGCCACGAGGGTCCCATCCTTCATGAATCCCGTTTTGAGCCTGATTAGGGCGGGGTGGCGCTGGCGATAGGCATAGAGTACCTCTTCCTGGCTCGCCACAACTTTGACCGGCCGCCCCGCCTTCTTCGATAGGAGAGCCGCGCAGAAGTCCACGCTGAACATCTCGTTCTTGCCGCCGAAACCGCCGCCGAGATAGGACTGGATGAACCGGACCCGGCTTGGGGTAATTCCCAATGCCTTGCCCATATTGCGATAGGTGAAATAGGGGCTTTGCTTGGATCCCCAGAAGGTCAGCTTTCCTGAGCTGTCCCAGTTTGCGAGCGCCGCATGGGGCTCCAGGAAGCCGTGCCGAATCGCCGCCGTCGAAAACTCATCCTCACGAACGTAGTCACACCCGGCGAACCCTTTCTCTATATCTCCGAAGCTCAGATTCGTTTCAAAGGATAGGTTCCCAGGCGTGTTCTCGTGAACTAGCGGCGAACCATCGGCCATCGCCGCAACGGGGTCCAGGGCGGCGGGAAGAATCTCGTACCGAACGTCGATTAGCTCCAGCGCACTCTCCGCCGTTTCCTCGTCGACTGCAGCCACCGCAGCCACTTCATCGCCGATGAAGCAGACCTTATCGAGTGCCAGGTAGGGCTCATCTCCCTCCGCGGCAATGCCGCCAGCCTTGAACCCAATCGTGTCTTTCCCCGTTATCACTGCCCGAACGCCCGGAAGCGCTTCGGCCTTTGCGGTATCGATGCTGATGATTCTTGCGTGCGGGTACGGGCTGCGCAGTATCATTCCGTGCAGCATCCCCGGCAGGCTCAAGTCTCCGGCGTACTTTGCCTCGCCCGTTACCTTCACGATGCCATCCACACGGGGAAGGCGTTTACCGATGTTCACATAGTTCGTCTTCATGCCCCGTTCCTCTCCGCGGTTTCCTTCGCCATGCCCGAGGCCTTCCGGACGGCCTCGATGATCTTGACATAGCCGGTGCAGCGGCATAGGTTCCCTGATAGCTCCCGTTTAATTTCCTCAACGGAAGGATTGCTGTTCCGGCTAAGCAGCGCCTTCGACGTTATGACCATGCCTGGAGTGCAGAAGCCGCATTGGATCGCGCCCGTCTCATGGAATGCCGACTGGATGGGATCCAGTTTACCGTCTTGCGCCAGACTCTCGATAGTCGTTAACTCCTTCCCCCGCGCCTGTACTGCCAGCACGAGGCAGGATTGAACTGCTCTTCCTTCCATGATCACCGTACATGCCCCGCATTCTCCCTTATCACATCCCTTCTTGGTGCCGGTATATCCGATAACGTTCCGCAGCACGTCGAGCAAAGTCCAGTGATCCTCCACAACGACTTTGAAATCCTGTCGGTTGACTCTCAACGTAATCTCTCTCATGGATACCTCCATCAGTTATTTTTTCTCGTTTCATCACGTTAAATGTGTGCTGTGCGGCGCTTATCCATAAACGCCGTATTCTCTGGTGAATTCAGCCCACACCTTCACGCGTGCGGGATGGGCATCGTCCATGCCGCCCCGCGAGGACATAATAAAACCGCCCCCCTTGCCGACTACGTCAATGAGCTTGCGGCTGTACTCCTTAATCTGCTCTGGCGTTCCCGATTGCAGCAGGGAAAGTGGCATATTTCCGGCGATGCAGGCCGTCTGCCCCACGATCTCCTTGGCCCTGACAAGGTCCGTGGAATCGAAGTACATTACGACTTTCCCTGATACCCCAGTGGACGTATGCATCAATCAAGCCAGAAAAAGAAATTTTTTCTCTGACAACATCCGTTTTCCAGAAAGGATGATTTTCTTTGGTCTCCGACTCCGAGTAGTCAATGTCATCATCTTGATCGTGCAGCCTGTAGGCCATAGGTAGCAAGATCATGGACCGATTTGTCGTCTGGTGAGTTGTTTCCATGCAGTTCCTTAAGCTCCTTTACTTTTAAAACTAATACAAGGCGTCATGACTTGGGGATATTCGTGGTTACACCGAAGTTGATCGTTAATGTGTTACTGCTACCCATCAGGAGGCTCGATAAAGCAGGAGAGATGTCGAGCCCCACCTGCATGCACTCTAGCCATCAGCCCTCGACATCCCTCCTAGCCGGATGCCTACTGCTCGTGCCGTGATGGCGACCACGATACAAATAAGGGTAATGATCACGCCCACGACCATGCCTTTTTCCGGTGACATACCAATGTAGTGCTCAAGCATGAGAATGGATAAAACGCGTGATTTGGGGGTATAAAGCAAAACAACAATAGCAATGTCTCTTATGGCTCCCAAGAATATGATCACCGCCGTGGAAACGTAAGTGGGTATGAGGAGAGGCATCATAATTTTTCTGAAGGTCGTAAACCAACTAGCTCCCGACATCCGAGCCGATTCTTCCAGCTCTCTGTTGATTTGCACCATGGTGCCATCCATCACTCGCACTCCCATGGGTAACTGACTGACCACCATAGCAATGATGAGGATGTAGATGGTGCCATACAGCATTTTGAATATGGGGATCCCGCCGAGGAATACCCAAAGCAATCCCATCGCCAATAGCAGACCGGGAACCGCCCAAGGTAGCCAGGACATGAAATCCAGCATCCCACGGCCACTCAGTTTGGTTCGGACGGTTATATAGCTGATAAATGAGTAGAAGGTCATACCGACCAGGGCAGCGGATATACACACAATCAGGGAGTTCACCGTAGACCTGATAAAGAGGGGATCGCTCAAGACCCCCTTCCAATGCTCCAAGGTATAGGGATTGGGAAGGAACATGCCGGAAATCTTCATGAAGGTTCCTACCACCAGCATGGATGCGGGTAAAATCAAAAAGACAACGGCGTAGAGGATAACAAAAGCCAAAGTAACATACTTCCACTTGCCCAATTTGATAACCGCAGTACGATATCCCTTGCCCGATACGGTCGTGTATTGGCGACGCTGGATGATCCACCGGTTCAGGAAAACCATCCCTATGATGAAAACCATGAAGACGACGCTCATCGCCATAGCTGGAGGATATTGCGGCGGTTCCCAGCGTAGCAGGTCATACAATTTAGTGGAAAAGACATAAAATTTGATCGGAATCCCTAACAGAAGCTCAACTTCGAATGATTCCAAAGACTTGATAAATCCAAAGATAGTAGAACCGACGATGGCCGGCATCAGCAGGGGGAAAGTGATGCGGATCAGAGTCGTAATGTTGTTTGCTCCGGACATCCTGGCGGACTCCTCCAGGGAGGCGTCCATATTGCGAAACGCGGGGGCAAACATCAATACTCTCACGGAAGTGGAGAAGGCCATATGGGCCCAGACAATCCCCCAGTAAGAATAGATGTTGAATACTGGGCCGGTGATAAAGGGCAACTTCTTGAGCCATTGGTTAATAAGGCCATAGCTGGGGTCGAGCAGTAGGATCCAACCCATGGTCATAGGCAAAATGGGGATGAAGAAGTTGATCCACATGAGAACTTCCAGAGTGCCTTTGAAAGGTGTATCCGTGCGGATCAGAATCCAACAGAAAAACACGGCCAGAATAGAACTGAGCAGCGTCCTCGCGATACTGAGGGTAAACGTATTATAAAGGGCTTTTACAATCCCGTGGTCAGAAAAGGCTTGGATATAACCACTTAAGGTAAAATGGCCCGGCAATCCCGGGGCAGCACTGCGAAAGCTTCCATAGATAATCATACCCAGAGGATAAATGGTCAAATAACCTACAGTGACGAGAAGTATTAGCATTCCCAAGTAGCGAAAACTAAAGAATTTCATTAAAATACCTTTCTGTCTTACGAAAATCAAGACTTCCCGTTGGAAACGATCTTTTTCATTTCGCGCTTGTGCTCGATTCCTTTACTGTCATAAGCGCGCTTTACGATGGGAGGGCAATGCAATAGTCCGCCAAAAGCCGCACATATACCTTATCCCCAGCCTTGATCTGAAGTTGAGGATGAGTTTTGACCCTTAGGACCTGTTCGCCGATACGCAAATAACAATCTATGTACTCACCAAGAAACATGACACTTTCGACCTTGGCCTCACAGTAGCGCGTTCCTTCTGGACGAGACGTTTCTACCAGAATAGCCTCCGGACGGATGGACAGTGTGACATTGTCGCCATATTTACAACTATAACTCATTGTCGAAGAAGCCTTACCGATATTCGTGTCTACGTGAACCACCATTCCCTCTACTCCCACCACTTTTCCTTCCAGCCAATTTGTACTACCGATAAAGCCGGCGATAAAACGACTGGCAGGATTCTGATAAATCTCCTTCGGACTCCCGAGTTGTTCGACCACACCACCGTTCATAACGGCAATCGTGTCGGAGAGAGCCAGAGCTTCCAGCTGGTCATGGGTTACATAAACGGTTGTGATTCCTAGACGTTGCTGCATCTGCCGTAATTCCAGACGCATGTCTTCCCTAAGGATGGCGTCCAGATTGCTCAGAGGTTCATCGAGCAACAAGAGCTTGGGATGCCCAACCAAGGCTCTGGCCAGAGCCAGACGTTGCTGCTGACCACCGCTCAGCCATGTAGCCGGCCGCTTTTCCAGCCCATCCAGCTGCACGGTATGCAAAGCTTCCATGACTCTGTTTCCAATGTCTTTATTCGTATATTTGGTTTTACTTACCTTCAAGGGGAACGCCACATTGGCAAAAACATCCATATGCGGCCAGATAGCGTAAGACTGAAAAACCATGCCGATGTTTCTCTTGTCTGGGGGCATAAAATAATCGTCATTTGAAACTACGACACCGTCGAGTATGATCTTGCCGGAGTTGGGACGCTCCAATCCGGCAATGCAACGAAGGGTCGTGGTTTTTCCACACCCACTAGGACCTAACAGGGTAAAAAAATTACCTTCCGGGACATTGAGGCTGATATGATTTACCGCTCGGACGTCTTTCCCTTCCGTCTTGAATTCTTTGTATAAATTATCCAGCGTTAACATTATGATTTAACCCTCCTCAAATTCGCTTAGGGGAACCCCCGGTAATTCCTCTACATATGCGCTGTTTAAGTGTGACTCGGAAGCCTGAGATCTCTATTTTAATTACTATCAAAAACTGCAAGAAAAATCATTGCTAAACATTTTTAACATATATTGCTGCACCCCTACCTTTTGTCGGCCTTACTTCACCCAATAGTCCATATATGCGGGTTTCGTTTTTGACCTGAGTTTGCGCACAAATGCCAGGATGTCTTGATTTGTCCTGTACTTGGAGTGTTCGTACTCTTCGTTATGGACGAGCTCTTTCAGTTCCCGGCGATAGCGTGCTGTCGGTTGAGCTGATGGATATCCTATGGGCACAAGTTCATGAATGGTAAGCTCATCGGGCACGTCAAGGAGTCTTTTTATCTTAAGTTCAAAGCCACTTTCGATACTCACCAATGATGCGCCCAGGCCAAGAGCAGAAGCGGCCATACAGAGAAGGTGTGTTGCATTGGCCACATTCATATAATAGGTGGCGGCCACGCCTCCGTCTCCATTAAGATAGTAAGCTGCCGCGACGGTTGCCAGATAAGTCCTCATATCTCCGATTACGGCTATAATTACGGGCGCGACTTGCCAGCCGGGCGGATTTGGATAATATTTCTTGAACATGTTGTGCTGATAAGGTTCTTCACGGGTAGACTCAAAATCACACCCTTCCTTCCTTCCATGTTCAACATAAATATCAGCAAGCTTGTCTTTGGTTTCCTTTTTCGTGATTACGATAAATTCCCAAGGCTGTCCATTGGCTCCGGAAGGGGCATAGTTCGCCGCTTCCAATATTTGCTACAAGGCCCCCTCGGGAAGTGGATCAAGCTTAAAATTACGGCACATTCTTCTTCCTTTTACGACATCAAAAAATTCCACTTCATGATCCTCCTTTCTATGGTTTTGATACCTAATTTTACGAATGCTCATGCTGCCTTCAGGCTTCGCAGTCTTGTGCGGGCTCCCTGCCTGCCTTTAAGGAACTGCGAGCAGTCATGTCTGTTATGTGATCTGTGCTCACAAGATAGAAGTAAGTGGTAATCTTGTCAATTCTATTGATTTTATGTATATTATAAATAATATTTATAATACGTTGTTCCGGAATTTGTCGATGACCTTAAAGTGAGGAGTTGTCTCATTCATATACGCGCCGACGATGCTGAAGCTATGGGTCCCTTGCCCCCCACCGTCTCTGACTATGTCAGATGATTTGCTAAAGGTTAAACAGTCATGGGAGGTACCATGAACCTGAACTTTAATCAGTTGAAGATATTTTTAATCTGCGGTAAACACCGAACATTCTCTGAAGCCGCCAAAAAGCTCTTTTTATCCCAGCCGGCTGTCACCATGCAGATCAAGCAACTGGAAGCGTATCTTGGCACGGAGCTATTCAGTCGAGGCGGTAAAACCGTACAAATGACTAATGCCGGCCGGATTCTTTTTGAATATGCGCAAAAAATTTTCGATCTGACGGAGGCCGGGGAGAATGCCGTCAAAGAACTTAATAAGCTAAAAACAAGGGATTTGAAGATAGGAACGCTCTATATTTATGCCAGATTCATGCTCCAAAGTTTGATCTCCCAGTATCAGACTAAATATCCCTGTGTGCACGTGGTCATGGATGAAGGCAACTCAGACGAGATCACTCAAAGTCTCCTTGATTATAAAAACGATTTGGGATTGATTTCTGCAAAATCACCGGCGCCTCGACAGCTCGAGATCATTCCCTATTGCCGCGATGAATTAGTATTAATTCTGCCAAGAAACCATCGGCTAAGCAAGAAAAGTAAGATTTTCTTGACGGATTTGGCTAATGAACCGCTGCTTATCCAGCGCCGGGGGGTTGCTCGTGAAATGATTTTGCAGAAATATCAAGAAGCCGGGATCTCACCCAACACCCTGATAGAGGCTAGCAATCTTGGTTTCCTTATAGAACAGGTGGAGGCGGGTGAAGGTATCTCTTTTACCTCTATCTGGGCCGTTAAAGACCGCATTGAACGAGGGACCTTAACAATAAGAACCCTGGCCGATGGTCCTTATTTTATTGATATTAGCGTCGCCTATCTGAAAAACCGCATACTTTCGCCATCGGCTGTGGCTTTCATCGATCTTCTGATCGAGCAGAAAGATATTCTGGCGCCCAGAACGCCGGCAACTCATTCAGAGGTTACTGGAACACAGGAATTGTTTAAATATGCGAAGAAAATAGACTGCCGGTAATTCACCCCGTTCAAAATTATCCAGTGGTTTATTCCCAATATCTGTGGAATGGAAGAGATGCCACCTTAGTACCTTTCGACAATAGTAGATTGACTTTTTTGTGGGTATGGTTTAGTGCAGAACAAGAGCAAACGTAAGTTTCCAGAAATGAATTGGTGTTTGGGGTTCGCGCGGCAGTAATGTCTTTTCAGTTAAGGTAAAAGGGAGGGGTTTATGCCGAAGGTAGTCGTGATAGGAGCTGGGGGAGCAGGCTGCGGTGCAGCTATCGCTGCCGCAAAAGCGGGTGCAGATACCCTCCTGCTGGAGAGAACCGATATGGTTTTTGGGGCAGCTATGTGGGCAGGCAAGACGGCTTTTAGTGGCATCTTTGTCATTCATGAGGAATGCAGAGCCATGGGGGGGAGAGAGATCTTTGAGGCCCTGGAATCGATCATATTGAACCGCGCCAACATTGTGGACGAAGAATTCGGCTATGTGTATAACTGTCCTCAAAGTGAAGCCGTTGTGCGACAAGCCGTGATTGAAAGCGGTGTCAAGATCCGTTTTGAGGCAAGGGCCGTAGATGTTATCAAGGAGGGGAATAGTGTCATAAAGAAGGTGATCCTGGCGGATGGTTCAGAGATTGAAGGGGATGTCTTTGTGGATGCGACCGGGACGGCAGGGGGCCTCACTAACTGCATACAGTATGGAGGCGGGGCATGTGTAATGTGCCCCTATTATCGCTGTCCCATCTTTGGAGATAGGGTAGGGATTGCCACTAAGGCCGGGGCAAAGAGCTATAATGTTTATCGGCCTGATGGAACTCCCGGGACCTTGACCGCAGCTATCGGAATCTATAAAGAGTCTCTCTCTCCGGAGCTGCGTGCTGAGTTGGAGGAAAAGGGCGCCGTGACTATTCCCTTTCCTCCTGAACTGGTAGATTATTCCCGGCTTGAACGGATAGGGGCGATCCGATCTCGAGCCCAGATGGAGAATATAAACCTGGTAGATAATGGTGTTGCCAAATGTGTGGGATCGGGAAATTTCCCCTTGGAAACCTTAAGAAAAATCCGTGGCTTTGAGAAGGCGCAACTGGCTTATCCTCTCGGAGGAGGAAACAAGGTATCGCGGGTGGGACAACTTGACATCAATCGCAGAGAGGACACTTTAAGGATACCAGGGTTTAAAAATCTTTTTGGCGCCGGGACCAAGATTGGAATTGGTGGGGTCGCTGAGGTCATCAGCTCAGGATATCTCGCCGGACACAATGCGACCAGAGCTGCCGCCGGCAAGGAACTGCTTGAATTACCTACGACCGTTGCCCAGGGGGACGCCCTGAAGTACTTGGGCGACATCTGGCGGAAGACAGATGATATCCCCAAGGGGCACTCCTTTGCCCATGGTCCAGGCCTGGAAAGGTTGAAAAGGTTGGGTTTTTATACGGGAAACGCCGCAGAGGTTCATAAGAAGGTAGAAGACGCGGGTCTGAAGGATATCTACGATCAAAAGATCGTTTAGCGGGAGGAGATGATGGCAAAGGTCGTTGTTGTAGGAGGAGGGGCGGCAGGATGTGGAGCGGCAGTCGCTGCTGCTAAGGCAGGGGCTGATGTTACCTTGCTGGAACGAACCGATATGCTTTTTGGAGCGGCTACCAGGGCGGGGCGCTTTAACTTCAATGGAGAATTTGTAGGAACTACCGAATGGAAGGCTCTAGGTGGAGGAGAGATCCTGGATGCCCTAGAATCCATCGTTCTTCATCGTGGGAATATCGTAAACGAAGAGCATACCATGATCTATAATACCGTCATTGCAGAACCTACGGTAAAATCGGTCGTGGAAAAACAGCAGGTGAAGATCCATCTGGAGGCAAGGGTCGTAGGTGTCGTTAAGGAAAGCGACAGCATCATAAAAAAGGTGATCCTTGCCGATGGTTCGGAGATTGAAGGGGATGCTTTCGTGGATGCCACCGGATCTTCCGGGGGAGTCAGTATCTGCAACAAGTATGGCAAGGGCTGCGTGATGTGCATCTATTATCGCTGTCCCCTTTTTGGAGACAGGGTAAGCATTGCCACCAAGGCCGGCGCCCGCTCCTTTTACCTATCCAGGCCCGACGGGACTCCCGGGAGATTAGGGGCTGCGGTCGGTCTTTATAAGGGCAGCCTCTCCAGCGAGATAAGAGAGAAACTGCAGAAAAATGGCACCATGTCCATTCCTTTACCCAAGGAATTGATAGACTATAACAAGCTCAAGCTGATCGGGGCTACCAGAACAAGGGAACAGATGGAGCAGATTAATCTGGTCGATATAGGGGCTACTGCCAAATGTGTAGGGCTCGTCTACTTTCCTTTGGAAAACTTTAGAAAACTGCCTGGTTTTGAACGGGCCGTGATAGAGGACCCCCTGGGAGGCGGCAAATTTAACAAGATAGGAAATATCGATATATGCCTCACGGACAGCAGCACCAAGGTGGAAGGCTTCCGAAACCTCTTTGCCAGTGGCGATAAGGCGGGACTGTCAGGGGTAGTCCATTCCATCATGATAGGCTATCTATCGGGGAATAACGCTGCCAGAGCTGCTGCCGGCAAGGATCCTCTTATTTTGCCCAGAACCCTGGTCATGGGAGATTTCATCCAGACGGCGGCTGAGGTCATGGCCAGGGACAATGCTCCTATCCAGGGACATGTCTTAGGTCACGGCGTCTTCTTTGAGAAGATGAAGAAAAATGGATTCTATCCTCAAACCCCCGAGGAAGTCCGGCAGAGGGTGGAAAAGGAAGGCCTGGCCGGAATCCTTTCCCAGAAGGTCTGTTGAAGTGACACAGACGTGCCTGAGTCGGCAGCCGAAAATTCCCTATGATTAAGGGAAAGGATTCCGGATAAATCTATACCCTTTCTTGCTGTTAGCGCGGCAAGATCGTTTTTATAAATTCCACTATTTCTGAGCGCATAGCGACATACTTCTCTATGGACGAATCCATGTAGGACACGCCTTCCTTGGGCACAAGAACCTCCTGGACATGGTCGTGGGGAACGTCACGGCGCAGACTGGCGAAGCTGACGGCCTTGCTCCACGCAAGTTGACCTTCCGGCGATAAGAGGAAATCCAAATACACGCGCAAGGCGTTCGGATGGGGCGCACCGCGCGGGATTGCCATGCTGCCATTGCCCGCGGAAACATAGGAACCCTCTTTCAAGGGTTTTTGAAACTTAATCGGCAGACCTTTGTTAATGGACTCGGTGGCGGGCACGTCGCCTTGCCCCGGAAAAATGGGATACTTGCCTTGCGCACAGAAATCCATCAATTGCCCGTCGTCTCGCATTATCACCAAATCCTTTAGAGTGAGAAATTTACGAATGTAATCTTTGCCGAGACTTTCCGTGGCGTACCAAAATGTCACATTCGCCAGGCCGCCTCCGGCAATGCGCGGATCCTTGAACTCGATCTTTCCCTGCCATTTAGGATCAAGAAGGTCTTTCCACGATTTGAAATCGTCTCCCGAAATCTGCTTTGTGTTATAAATAAACGGCGCCTTGACGTACTGGCTGAAAATCAGATTGTAAGCTCCTCCGTTATCGGCAAACTTCATCTTGCCCCCGAGCCACTTGCCCTGGTCCTGGGTGTTCGGGCCGGATAGGTAGGGTTTAACTGGAACCAGCGCATTCTTCGGTAGAAGTGAAGACAGTATCGTGGTCGTTCCGGTAATCACCAAGTCGGTGCTGTTGTGGCCAGATGCAATCTGAACGAGAAGTTTGGCGCCGATACTAGCTCCATCCATGCCCTGAAAATCGACCTCGATTTTAGGATATTTTTTCTGAAAAGGCAGTGTCAGCGCGTCGCGCGCCGCAGCACCTGCCGGTCCGATAATCGCAACCGTTCCTTCCTTATTGGCTGCGGCTACGACCTGCTCCCAAGCCCCTGAAGACGGTGCCGCCCATGCCACGGATGACGAAAGTAAGCCGAGCATGATCGAAATTATAAAATTCCTTGCCACGAGAAACATAGATACCTGCCGAACTCTTGTGTCCAATGAATAGAATTTTTGCGTCATGTTCTTATCCCCCCTGTTTGATTGATAAGGTACTGATTTCACGACCGGAAGTATAGGAGGGCTGTTTTTGCATGTCAAGGTATATCTGAAAGGCCAGTTAGGGGCCTTACCCTTTCGCGATCAACTTCAGAAATTCTCGGAGCATTTGGTAGGTTAACCCCCAAATTGTCTTCCCTCCATAGACCAATGCCGGGACACAGGTTTTGCCGTCTGGAATAGAACTTTGTTCGCGGCACTGCCCCTGATCCTGTTGAAGAAATTCCAGGGGAACCCAGATAGTGTCTTGCACCTCCACCGGAGCTGGCTTTATTTTGACCTCCGAAGAAATGAGATACACGAATGGCACGATGGTCATGTCGATCGGCCGCCCATGTGACATTGCTTGGAGTTCTGCCATTCGGCCCAGATATTCACCGTGCAAGGCCAGATCTATCCCAACTTCTTCTTTAGTTTCACGATGAATAGTCTCACATAGATCGTCATCACCGGGGTTTTTCCTTCCACCGGGAAATGCCATATGCCCTGACCAGGGGTCCTGGGGATTGTGAGCACGGTGGATAAAAAGCAGATGCAAATCCTTTTCCCGTGGCTGCAAGATTAGTGCGACAGCAGCCGATGTGGATGTCTTAAGCTGTGATGTGGAAGGCTTGTAATTATCCAGAATGTGGCGAATCCGTCGAACGGTATGGTCAAGCATATAACTAGTCCAATCTTTCAGAGAAAAAAGGGAACACCCGTGTTTCCAAACGATCCTTGATTTTATTTAAGTGGTCACCGCCGGCATAGATCTCAAAAATGTGTGGAATGCTCCGTTCTGCCAACGCCTTTGAAAAAGCTGAGGTATCGGTTCGGAGGGTTGCAGAGGCTTCGTTTTGACCATAATCTAAAAAGATTCCTCGTAGAGAGAGAAGATTTTGTTTGTATTCGTCAAGCAAATATAGCGGTATCTTCGCCTTCCACTTCTCATAAACTGTTTCATTTTTCACAAGCGTTCCGTTGCGTTCCTCAAAAAGGAAGTCCGCATAAAGAGGTGGACGCTCCACATTCGGAGAAAAAGCGCCGGACATTGCGAGGTACGCATTGGTTAAAAAATCATCAGGTGATTTCAATGTGGCTCGCGGCAGTTGTTTCCGGGACGTGAGCCTGGCGACACGTTTCCAAACTTGATCCGCCTTCTCAAACCCTTCAAGTCCAAGAAGGCCCGGACTTAGCGCATAAACTGCGCCAAAGACATCCGCATGTTTCATGCCAAGATAGATCGCGCCATAACCGCCCATCGAATGTCCGGCGATGCCGCGGCTCGCAGGACGCGCAATGGTGCGGTAATGCGCATCGATGTAAGTAACAACGTCTCGATAAACATAATCTTCCCAGTTACCGGTTGCCGCCGAATTGACGTACATACTTCCTTTGTAAGCGTTCCTCCCGTTAGGGCAGACAACAATCATCTCCTTAATCCCGCGCCTCGCAATCAAAGCATCCATGACGGGTAGAATGTTATAGCCATATTCGGCGGCATCAACCGTCCACGTTTTATTACTCCCGGCATAACCGTGCAGAAGGTAGACGACGGGATATCGTTTTGTCGGCGTCGTAAAATAACTCGGGGGGAGATAAATTGAAACGTTCTGCTCCGCGCGGTCGCCCAATAAATTTCCCTCGAGCGAAGGCGCGGTCATTTTGACTTCGATAATTATTCCTGAAGAGGTCCCGTTAGCCACCTGCTGGCCGAACAGTGGATCGGTAAGCAAGATCAGCAGGAATAGAACAGAAATAACTCGTGTCAACTTTTTGCTAAACATTTGCTTCACTCCTCCGACTGATTTGTACGGGGCAGTTCTGGGGTGCCCTACCGGTTATTCCCCTGCGAATACTTTAGAATGTGCTTCCTCTTTCCGGGGGGCCGCTTCATCTGGTATTGTTCAGGTCCAGGTCCGCTGCATGCATGTGATGCCAGACGGGTTTGGGGCATGGAAAAGGCCGATCAGCAATGATAAGAGCGGCGACCGCGAAGCTGCTGGTGATTAGCTACTCAATAGGATAATTTTCCCAGAAGATTACATCTTTCAGTGCCGGGCGTTCCTTTTCTGTGGGCAGGGACTTGCGGTAACCCAACCCCATCACCATGGGGATGTTCAGATTCGCCGGCACATCCAAAGCCGCTCTGGCGAGTTCCTGTCTCCGGCGAGACTCTTCCTGATTGTCGCTCTGATACATCGCCGCCCAGGTGGCCCCCAGGCCACGGGCCTCCGCGACCAGCCATATCGAGTAGGCAGCTACCGAGGAGTCCTCCAGCCAGTAGCGGGTGGAGGCCGGGTCAATCAACACGGCGATGGCTGCCTGGGCCGAGGCCAGCCAGGAGCAGGTACCGGCGATTTCACTTAAACGGTTCAACGTCTGCCGATCCATAATGATGATGAAACGCCAGGCATTTTTATTGGCGCCTGTAGGAGAGTACCTTGCGATATCAACTAACTCTGAGAGAACTTCGGGTGGCACGGGATGGGGCAAATAATCTTTGCAGCTCCGTCTGGCGCGTAGCGCGTCGATGACGATCTGACCCCTGTCTTTTATATCTCCGCCCAACTTCCCCCCGGCTGCTTCTATCTTACGAAAAAGATCGGCGATTTTCTCCATCTGCCCGGGGTTGAGATGCGCCTCCGCCATGTGAAAGAGGACGTTGTCCTCTTTGTTTATGTGTCCCCTCAAGACCTTGATAAAATAAGCGGCCTGCTCGCGAAGCGTCTGCTTTGTCGCTTCGTCGGCCACACCCGCAAGGTAATCAAGGGCGGCTTTCTGGATGGTCTCATTGGTCTTCCGCAGGTCTTCATGCTCCGCCAACATCACTGCGATAGGCCCGTCATTCCGGGAAATAAAGGTCTCCATTTCCGGAAAGAGCGCCTCTTCCTCCTTATCAAAGTGCAGCCAAAAATCGGTCTTGAAAAATGCGGTCAATTCCTTCAGGGAAGCGGAAACTTGCTCCTTCTGATCAAGGTTGCCGAGGACGGTCTCCATGGCGGTCAATTTCTTGAGCACCGCCTTGTGTTCATCCGAAAGTAGCTCTGTGGGTTTTCTCGCGTCTGTCATCATGCCTCCCTTGCAAATCTGTGGTTTTCGCCGTCTCTGTTATTTCACGGTCTCATCGTCTTTAATTTTTTTCCAGCTCAGCGAATCGGCTCAGAATCCTCGCATTCTGTTCCGCTTTCAGGTGCATTTGGGCCATCGTGGGCAGCAGGCCATTTTCTTTCACGATATGGGATCTTAACGTGTCGATGAAGTGGGTGCCGTATTGCAGGATGGATTGCCGGGTCGGGCTGCTATCGTCGTTATTGAGATAGGCGGCAACGGCTTCAGCCAGCATTTCCTCCGTATTGCGCAACGCGTCGTGTTCGTCCCGCATGGCAGCGAGGGGACCAACGCCGTGAGGCATGAAGTTATCGAATTCCGGAAAGAAGGCTTTTTCCTCTTTATCAAAGTGCACCCAGAAAGCGGTATGAAAGAAGGTTATCAACTCGTGCAGATCCGCGGCAATCTCTTCCTTCTCCTCAAGACGATTGATGCACTGCTCCAGGGCATCAAGCTTCTTAAGGACGGCCTCGTGCTCCTGGTTAAGTATATCTGTCGGCAGGATCGGACTATTCATTTCTACAAACTCCCCGGCTCAATGCTACCCTATTGAAACCTTATCAACGCAACGCGACTTGTCAAGCTATTTTATCGGACGGGTGCCAATTATTTGTTCGCCTTCCCGAGGTCGTTCTTGAGCGATTTCAGCAGAGATTCGTTGCGATTTATCTCCGCCTCCAGCTCCTCGATGGCGATCAGTTGGTGCGGTCGAATCGAATGCTGCGGCAGGGCGGCTTCCCTTTCCTCCTTTTCCCGCTGCAGTTTATTGATTTCCTCCTCAAGCAGGCGAATTTGCTTCTCCACGCTCCCTCCTTACACAGTAGTAAATATTGAAAGTTGAGTATAGTTCTATCATCTTACTCTTCCTGACTGGTAATTTCTACCTGTCAATAAACGCCCATTTAAACCTTATTGCAATTGTATTGCCGCCTATCTACAAAGGGAAGCAGCCTGTGATACTGCCTTATTATGAAGAGTGTCCTCCAATAATTACCAATATTCAGGAACCGCAATTTTCTGATGAGGGGGTAAGAAGATGAAATCCCTGCGCAAGATCAGTAAGGTTTGGAAAAGCGAGCCGACCATCGAAGGGGCGGGCGTCCATTTGAAACGGGCCTTCGGCAATAATCAGGTACCAATGTTCGACCCCTTTCTCCTCCTCGATGACTTCCATTCCAACTACCCTCCTGATTACCTGAAAGGGTTTCCCTGGCACCCGCACCGGGGGATCGAGACGATCACCTATGTCCTCCACGGCCGGGTGGAGCACGGCGACAGCATGGGGAACAGGGGAGTGATCGAGGCGGGGGATGTGCAGTGGATGACCGCCGGCAGCGGCATCATCCACCAGGAAATGCCCCGGGGCGACCAAGAAGGCCTCATGTGGGGCTTCCAGCTCTGGGCGAACCTGCCCGCTTCCCGCAAGATGATGGCGCCCCGCTACCGTGGCATCCTGCGCGGAGAGATACCGGAGGTGACCTTGAAGGGCGACATCCGAATATGGGTTATCTGCGGCGAGGTCGGGGACGTTAAGGGGCCGGTGCGGGACGTCGTCATTGATCCCGAATATCTGGACGTGACGTTGCCGCCGGAAACGACCTTCACTCACCCGATCAGGCGCGGGCAAAAAGCTTTTGCCTACGTAATGGACGGGCAGGGTTACTTCGACCCGGAGCGAAGCGCCTACGCCCACGAAGTGGTGGGAAACAGCTACTTTGATATGAAGAGAGATGGCGCCTACGCAGCGAACAGCCTTATCCTATATGGTGATGGCGAGGAAGTGGTTATTAACACCGAGGAGAGGCCGGTTCGTTTTCTCCTGGTATCGGGAAAGCCAATCGGTGAGCCGGTCGCATGGTATGGCCCCATTGTCATGAACACCCAGGAGGAATTGCGGATTGCTTTCGAGGAATACGACAAGGGAACGTTTATCAGGCAAAAATAGGCCTTCCCGAAACCGACATCAATTTTATCCAATTTAATTAAACCATCCATGATCCTTACCTGACGCAGCCGGCCAAGTCAGGACCGCACTGGTCTACGTTTCCGACGGAGAAAGCTCCCGATGGAGCTCCCGCGCGCTGGGGTATCTACGATCATCCGCTGCCCGACGAGGTCCTCATTCACAACTTGGAGCATGGCGGCATCGGGCTCCAGTACAACTGCCCAAAAGGCTGTCCCGACCTCATCGACCAGCTTCGGCAGTCCGTTCCCCAGGGCTTTACCCAGTTTGTGTTGTCACCATATCCCTCCATGGACCGCCCAATCGCCATCACTGCCTGGCATCGCCTGCTTTACCTGGACAGTTTCGACGCGTCGAAGATAAAGGCGTTCATCGACGCTTACAAAAACAAGGGGCCGGAGGATAATATTGTTTTTGCGAGCTTCCTATTAATCTTGGATAGGGCTGCTGATAGTACAAATGTCTTTTTCATTTGTCTACCTCCTTCTTGTTAAGTAATGTATTTGACGGAAAATCAACCAACCTGACCATTTATTTGCCGTCATATGAATCAATGATAGATCACTTTTGGGGGAAGTCAACGGGGTAAAAAGCATGTGTGATTAATATCATACACAACTTGTGAATTACTTCACGGTTGTCTCGAATAAAGCATCCTTGAAAAAACTTTGAAGGTAGGTTGCCGGATAGAATGGATTATAGCAGGATAAATACAGGGGTTAGGCTGTTACCTAACCCCTTGTTTATACTCGCCGGTAAAAAAGAAAATGGGCATTGGGAAAAATCTATAGATTATTCTTTACTTGGGTCCATCAGACGCGCTAGATGCCCCCAACTATTTCTGCCTCATCGACGACCGAAGGCTTCTTTGAATAAGGCAACCATATCATTTTTGACATCATCTGCCGCCCGATCATACGATTTGATGGCGTTTGGCATCGGCACGCGCCACGGCGAATGAGCCGTCGATACATCGAGGCGCGCGCTTATATAGCCCGTATCATGGGCAAAGGCCGTCTGGCCTTCTTTCGAGAGGAGCCAGTTGATATATACTTTGGCCGCATTCGGGTGCGGTGCGCGGTTAAGCATGGTGAGGGCGCCGGAGCCGGGACTGACGTCGGAGCCTTCTTTTAGCTTGCGCGGATTGAGAATCGCGATGGGCACGCCGGACTTTATGCGTTCCTCTGCGACGATATCCGAAACGCCGATCAATACCAGGAACTTTTCCTTGGCAATGCCGTCAATCTCTTGATTGTAATCCGTCAGGACCGTGGGTTCCTGCTTGGCCAGCTCCCGGATGAAGTTCGCTCCGAGTGCGGGATGTAAGTAAAAGAACGTAAACGTCGCCTGACCGGGCCCCGCCTTCGTGGGATCGTCCATGACGATCTTCCCCTTAAACTTCGGCGCCAATAAATCTTTGTAGGAACTTATCGACTCGGGTTTCACTACCTTTGGATTGACATAGAGAGTTCCGCGCTGTGATGGAGTCATGACCAAAACGCGTTTTTCCGCGTCGCCATACTCTATCCTGCCGCCGCGCCACTGTTTGGGATCTTTTACCTGGGGAAGGATGAGTGCGGGTTCAATGGGATCGACCATTCCGCCTGGGATCAGCATCTTGAGCGCGGGTGAGACACCGATGAGGGCAACGTCCCAGAGAAACTTGCCGGCGTTTCTTTCGGTCGTTAGCCGTGGACCGACGCCGGAACCGCGATCGCCCCAATACTCCACCTTGATGCCATATTTTTTCTCGAAGGGCTCCTGCAAGACAGCGCTCCGGTCACCCCCTACCGGACCGATCACCGCAACTGTGCCTTCTTTTTTCGCTGCCGCCAGGACCTGTTCCCATTCATCCGCACCGGCCAGCGGCACATAGCCGACAGTAAACATCACCACGATTGCTATCAATGAATATAATCTTTGCTTCATGCTCTTATCCCCCCTGTTTGATTGATAACAAACTGCTTTCAACGACCGGAAGTATAGGGGGGCTGTTTTTGCATGTCAAGGCATATCTGCTGGCATATCTGCTGGAAAATTAGTGTCAGCATAATAACTTTCTCCTTTGATTTGCGTCAGGAATTACATTTCTTGAAAAATCTGTTTTACCTTGAGCAGCCTTTCTTGCAGATCGGGTCCTTCCAATTCCTCGGCGACGGCGGCAAGCAGATCGGGTATTTTCAGATTCTGGGGACATTTCTCCAAACACTGGCCACAGCTCAGGCACTGAGAAGCGAATCCAGGGGGTTCGCCGGATAGGGTGTCGCCCATCCGTACCGCATACCTGAACTTCGCCTCCTCTGCATTTCCAAACATGTGCAGGATGTTGTAAACATCGAAGCACTCGGGGATGTCCACCCCTTCCGGGCAGGGCAGACAGTACCTGCAACCTGTGCAACCTGCCTTCATGAGTTCACGGTACTTCTGCTCTACTTTCTTTACGAGCCGCAGTTCGGCTTCAGTCAGAGAGTTTGGGTATCCTTTGTCTGCTATCGCCAGGTTCTCTTCAATGTGGATTTCTTCATTCATCCCGGAGAGGGCCACTGTTACTTCCGGATGGTTCCATACCCAGCGCAGTGCCCATTCCGAAGGCGTGCGTTTCTCCTTTGCTTCCTTCCATATTTCCTCTATCGCCGGCGAAACCATCCCGGCGAGGGTGCCGCCGCGCAGAGGCTCCATGACGATGATGCCAAGACCCTTGGAGGCGGCATACTCGAGCCCTTCTGTGCCTGCCTGATTCTTTTCATCCAGATAATTGTACTGTATCTGGCAGAAGTCCCAATCGTATTCATCCAGGATCATCCGGAAGTCTTCTGCCGAGCCGTGAAAGGAAAAGCCGGTGTTGATGATCCGGCCATCGGCCTTTGCCTTTTCAAGAAAATCGGCGCCGCCGAGCTTCTTGAGCTTCTCCCATAATAATCCCGCGAGGCCGTGAAGGAGATAATAGTCGATGTGGTCCGTGTTAAGCCGCTCCAGTTGAAGGTTCAGAAATTTTTCCATATCCTCATGGCTTTCGACCATCCAGGAGGGGAGTTTTGTAGCAAGTTTGGTCCTTTCCCTATATCCGTCAGCAAGCGCCCATCCCAGAAAAGGTTCGCTTTTTCCCATATGGTAGGGCCAGGCCGTATCAACGTAGTTTACCCCCCGGTCAATGGAGTAGCGGACCTGCTTTCTGGCCCTTTCTTGATCTATCGACCCATCCTCTTGCAAGGGAAGGCGCATGCAGCCGAAGCCCAGTATGGAGAGCATGTCGCCGTTTTTTGGCATTTTTCTGTACAACATATTTCAGTCTCCTGTTTCCCGATTGATTATTCCACCAGCCCCATTTAACTTAGAGCAGGCAATCTTCAGTTCGCTAAGATACATTTATAGGTTTCATGCGGTTCGCAGGCGGTCGTAATCCATCACCCCTTCGATAAATTCTTTGCGCAAAGAAGGATCATGAAGCCTTACCTCGTCAATGACCGGAAGCTGGGGAAACTGATCCGTAAAGGACCGGCTGAACAGTCCGATGCCTTTATTGTATATGATTTCCGATCCTTGATATATTTTTACATTGTAGAGGCCGCAACTTGGAGATTTGCTTTTGAAAATGTATCCGCATAAACCTGCCTGCTTAAGGGGGCCGTTTTTCTTGGCTGCCCATCTAAGCATTCCGTCGGTATGATCAAGCTCCGTAAAAATGGTAACGAGACGGGGATTGTAGATATTGCCTTTCAGGATCATGGGTTCCCGTGGTACGGACAAACCGTATTCCGTTTCCGGACAAATAGGAAGCCATTGGAAATATTGTCCCAGCGTGTTTTTTATATCCAGGTCAAGCGCATGACTTCCGTCATAGCGGAGTTTGTTGCCAAGGAGACAGCTACTGATTCCGACGCTGATTGAATGCATGCTAAAGTTGCTTCCTGAAGAAAAGAATTGCCTTTACGGGGGTCCCATCTGCATCTTGGCAGTTTTTTGCGGTTCCACCTGTATGGCATATCAGTCCATCTTAAACAGTGCCTCCAACCTTGCCTTTGCCGTAGCCTGGATGTCCCTATCCCTGGCATCCGCCGCGGCATTGCGAAAAACGAAGTATTCACAAAAATTGCTTCGGCCCTTTTCAATTACTCTCTCTGCCTGTGGTTCCCGGCATTCATTGTAAGAGCCGGTTACAAAGAAAGAACAATTGCGGCAACAACGGAGATCGGACATGCAAAAGGGACAAGTCTCCTGCCTGCCTACGGGGACTTTAAACTCTAGTTCTCTTGAACAGACATGGCATTTTTTCATCTTGATTAATCCTTTACATGAATTTACCGCCGGTTACCTCAAGGATACCGCCGGTCAGGTACGAGGACTCGTCGGAGGCCAGAAATAAAGCCGCTTTGGCGATATCTTCGGGGAGTCCCAGGCGCCCAAGCGGAATGTCAGCGGCTTTCTGGCGGCGCAGATCCTCTGGAATGCCACGCGTCATTTCCGTGTCGATGAAACCGGGCATGATGGCGTTGACGTTTATCCGGTAGCGGGCCAGTTCCTTAGCCAGAGACTTTGTGAAGCCGATGATCCCGGCTTTAGCCGCGCAGTAATTGGTCTGCCCGATATTGCCCACCCTGCCGGTTATCGAGGACATATTGATGATCTTGCCATAGCCTCTCTCCTGCATCTCCTGAACTACGGCCCGGGAGCAGAGCCACGTCCCCTTGAGATGGACGGCGATGACCGCGTCAAACTGTTCCTCGGTCATCTTATGGAACATGGCGTCGCGGGTTATCCCGGCATTGTTCACCAGGATGTCAATTGGGCCGCAGGCTTCGCGGGCCGCGGCGATGGCTGCGTCCACCCGTGCCTTTACACTGACATCCATCGCGACGCCCAGCGCCCGTCCCCCTTGTTTTCGGACCTCTGCCGCTACTTCCTCGGCAGGGGCCCCTTCGATATCCGCCGCGATCACATGCGCCCCTTCCCGGGCGAAGGCAAGAACGATCGCCCGGCCAATCCCTTTTCCCGCCCCGGTGACGAGAGCGACTTTGCCTGCTAATCTCATTGATCCATCCTCGACGCTATAAACCTATTTTATAAAATTATCTCGACTTTTCCGCGGCAGCGACTGCCCGGTAAACATCGCTGATGATTTGCCTCGATAACCGTTCCATGGACTCGCTCAATCCCCGGGCAAGTCCCCGGGGGCCTTTTTCCGTGCAGATGGCGGCATGGGAGTAATTTTTCTGAAAGATTATTCTTGATGGTCCTTCCTGGCGCTCTCGATCCAACAGGCTTATATTGAGGATCAACGATGCCTTACGGCCTTCTTTATCCTCAATCTCTGTGAATTCCGCGACGCTTCCCTCGAGGTTAAACCGGGTCATTTCCGTGTCCCCGTATGAAAATACGGCCCGGAACGAACCGGAATACCTGAAATCGCGCACCAGAGAATCAGTCACCAGGGCTGCCGGGTTCGCTTTCCAGCGTACAGAAGGAAATACGTCGAGAGCGATAGATTCTTTCCGGCGTGCCATTGTATTGCTGTTGAATAACTGGACAATGGAAAATTTTTCCACTTTCAGGATGTCATCGAGGCGTGTCGTTTCGTCGCTGACCGGTGGCGGATAATCCAGCAGGTAATATTCCGTAGTTTTTGCCGTCCGTCCTGCTACGCAACTGACGATAAGGAGGAGCAGCGCGAAAATCAAGAGACCTTTTTGTTTCATTTTCCCCCCATTCCGATTGTATTACCTTTCCCGTTCTCGTCCCGAGCTTCAAGGGTGCGGTGCTTAGTTCCCCTGTTCAGCCTATCTGCCAAAAAGAAGGTCCGATGGATTGGCTTCCAGTCGTTCCATCAGCCGATCCAGACTTTCAGACGCGTTTCTCAGGTTGTCCGCGGTACTGCGTAGATTGGCGGCTGATTCCCTCGTTGTCCTGGCCAAAGAATCCGCCACTTGATTTGCCTTCTCGGCAGTGTCAGCAATTTTCATGTCCTTGAGTTCTTTTTGCAAGGTGGAAACGAGCTGGCGGGTGTCGGCCAGGAACTGCTTTGCCTCGGTCAAAGTTCCTTCCAGCGAGCCCCGGGACATTATTTTTTCCAAGTGGGTCATGGACTTATCCAATGCGGCCGTGGATGATTCCAAGTTTGCGATAATCCTGGTCATCTGGTCGCCGGTCAGGAAGACATCTGCTGATTTGGCCGTTATCTTAATCTGCTCTGCTGTGCCCTGAAAGTCGACCTTGCCAACCCTGGCCACTTCTTTCTGCAGGCCCGCAACAAGCGAACGGGTTTCTGCAAGGGTCTGCCTTGCTTCGGTCATAGTTTTTTCTATGTCGCCGCGTGCAATTATCTTGGCGACCCCGTTGAGGGATTTATCAAGCGCTTTTGACGATGTTTCCACGTTAGCCATGATGCGATTCATTCTATCGCCCGCCAGGAGATTGTCTGCCGATTTGGCCGTGGCGATCACCTGATTGGAGATGCCCTGAAAGTCGAGTTTGCTGAATTTATCAATAACCCTGTCAATGCCGGCCAGGATCTGCCTGATTTCGGAAGGATGGGAAGGAATGAGCGGATATTCTGGCTTGAAGCTAAGACTAGGCGATGTATCCACCGTCCCCGGATCGTGCCTGTCCAACTCGATGTAAACAAGACCGGTCAGACCTACCGCCTTGAGTTGGGCCACCGTATTCTTTTCCAGATCGCCCGTCAGATTGATCTTCATCACCACGGTGATCAGTTTATTATCGGGGGCCACGCCGATGCTTACGATCCTGCCCACGTCCACTCCCCGATACTTTACCGTGGAATCGGGCTGAAGTCCCTGGACGGATTCGTCAAAGTAGGTCACATACATTCTGCCCTTTTCAAAGTACCGCGAAGCACCTACCCATACGATGGCGCTTACAACGATGATGATGCCCACGGTTACGAAGAGGCCGATCATGAAATTGGAAACCTGTCTGGCCATGGTTACTTTTCTCCCTCATTTTCACAAAGTACCGCGCGCTGAAAGTAATTGACAACCCTCGGGTCCGTGGCGTGCGCCCTCAGTTCCCGTGGATCGCCCTGGGCAATAATACCGCGCTCGCTTTTGTCCAGCATAATTACCCGCTGGGCAACGCTAAAGATGGACGCCAGTTCCTGGGTAATAATCACAATTGTAGTGCCCATGGCGGCGTTGATGCGTTTTATGAGTACGTCCAGTTCCGCAGCGAGCATGGGATCCAGACCCGCCCAGGGTTCATCAAAGAAAAGGAGCACGGGGTCCAGAGCCATGGCCCTGGCAATGGCAGCCCTTTTACGCATTCCGCCGGAAAGTTCTTCGGGCATATGGTTTTCATACCCGGCCAGATTGACCAGGGTAAGCTTCATCTTGACAATCCGCTGAATCATCTGGGGGGAGAGATCCGTGTATTCATAAAGGGGAAGGGAGATATTCTCGAAAATGGTCATGGAGCCGAAGAGGGCGTCGGCTTGAAACAATACGCCGATCTTCTTCTGAACCTGCCGCAAGGCATCGGCATCGGCGGCGGTAATGTCGGTTCCATTTACAATTATACGTCCACCCTGCGGTTTTAAAAGACCGATCACATGTTTGAGCAGGGTGGATTTGCCGCAACCGCTTCCTCCGAGAACCATTAAAATTTCTCCCCGGTGCACCTGGAAATTTACATTCTCCAGGATGGCCGCACTGTCATATCCAGTGGTGAGATTTTCCACGGTGATAAGAGGTTCATTCTGTAGCTGCTCGCCCATGTCTCTTCCTCCTATCCCACATAATGAAAGATAATTGCGAAAGCAGAGTCGGCGACGATGATAAGAAAGATCGCCGAAACGACGGCTGAGGTTGCCGACGCGCCTACCGATTCGGCACCGCCGCTAACCTGAAATCCTCTCTGGCAGCCTATCCCGGCAATCAGCACAGCAAACACGGCCGATTTCAGCAGGCTCGTTAAAATGTCAGAGACATCGATACTCGTCCGGGTCTGTTGGATATAGGTGTAAACGGTGAGATCAAGCCCGAGGCCCACCAAAAGTCCGCCCAATATGGCAAAGACATCGGCAAATATCGTCAAGAGGGGCACGACCAGGATTGTTGCGAGAACCTTCGGCACGGCCAGAAACCGGGTCGGTTCGAAGCCCATGGTTTTTAGCGCGTTGACCTCGTCGTTTACGATCATTGTACCGATTTCCGCCGCAAAGGCCGATCCCGAGCGTCCTGCTACCAGGATAGCGGTCATGATGGGTCCCAGTTCCTTCACCATCGCAACGGCCAGAAGGGAGGCCACATAGACGTTGGCCCCGAACAATTTTAACTGCAATGAGGCCATGAAGGCCATGATGAGTCCCATCAAGAGACTGATCAGGCCCACGATGGGGAGACCGTCCACACCGGCCCTCTTTGTGTAGAACAGGACGTCTCTCCAGCGGATCGTTTTGGGCCTTAGAAGCGAATCAGTCAGGGCGATTAGCAACTCGCCGGCAAAACTCATAATTTCAACGAAATCATGGCGAAGGTGCAGGCTGGCCTCTCCAATCCTTTCCAGGATTAGGGGAGTTTTTCGCTGCGGAACGAGGGCGGGGGTATGGTCGGCCCTTTCATGCAATAGATCCAAAATGCCTTTGATCTGAGTGGTAGCGTCATGAAATTCAACGCTGGCGGAGCCGGAAGCGAAATCTTCTTGAAGTTGCAGCAGGGCCAATGCTCCGGCGCTGTCCAGGGAGGTGATGCCGGCCAGGTTGATGTCCAGCCTTGCGGGGAATTTATCTTTCAGTATCCGGTAGGCGTCTGCAATAAAATTATTTAATTCTTTAAGGGCGAGGCGTCCGGAGATAAAAAAAACAGCATGACCGGGTTCGAGTTCTTCCATCCGGAGACTATATTCCCTTCCCTGTGCAGGAAACGTCGTCACGATCTCCCCCCTGAACCAGATAATTATAATAAGTTTACCACATCTTTAAACAGAGTGCCGCTATTTTTCTCATTCACGGCAAGAATAGCCATTAAAGAATCGGGACCAACTGACGATAACATTAGAAGGGGTTAATAACTGAATGTTAGGAAAAACATTCCAGCATAACAAAAAGGTTTATTTAGCCTACAATAATTTTCGTAAAAAAATATTCACCGAACTGGCTCCAAGAGACGCCCAATCCATCCTCTATCTGCTTCCTTGGCTCTTGAGTGTCAATGATCCTGCGGTTCCCGGTTATGTACCGAATCTGGAAGAATCCCTGGCCGTCTTTGGCGCAGCGACGGATATGGCGCTTCTCAAGGAAGAGCCATTCTTCAAAACACTGTTCCGTATCCGAAAAAGCGGTTCCTTGCTGAAAAATGCGGCGCCGGCCGCTCTGATACAGGGTTTATATACCATCGGCAGCGTCGGTACCATCAGCCAGACGGCGACTTCGGATTGCGATATCTGGATTTGCATCAAAAAAGCCGATTTTAATGAGCGTTCTCAGGAGCAACTACTGCAGAAGATTAATCTCATCAAGGATTGGATGGATGCCAACCTGAAGATGCCTGTATATTTCTTTCTTTGTGATCTCGAAGATATAAGAAATTCAAGCTTCGGGGTGCTCGGCAATGAAAGCTCGGGAAGCGCCCAGCGCAATGTCCTGAAAGAGGAATTTTACAGGACGTCGATCCTGATTTGCGGCAAGATTCCCTTATGGTGGGCTTGTTACTGCCCCGGTGAGGATGTCGATTACCAGGCTTTCGCAGCTCAATACGCGAAAGATGCCTTTTGCGATTACGACTTCATCGACATGGGCGAGCTGGAATCTGTCGATAAGGAAGAATATTTTGGCGCCGCCTTATGGCAATTCAACAAGGCCCTGACTCATCCCTTGAAATCGCTCATCAAGATGTTGCTATTGGAAATGCTCCTGGGCTCGAAGGCGGAAGCGCTTCTTTGCAATCGCTTCCGTAGTTTGATCCTCAACCAGGAGCGGGATTTAATCTTCCACGATCCGAGCATTTTTACTTTACGGGCCATTCTTGAATATAACCGTGATAATCACCCCGAAATGTTTGAATTTGTCAAGCAGTGCTGTTATCTGCGCTACGATCTCAAATTTTACTCGAAGAAAATTACCCTTAAAGAGAAACTGGCCAAGGAAATCTTCCAGCTTCATCCCCTGCCCCGGGAAGAGATCTATCGGCTGAATGATTTTAAGGAATTTCCCCTCCTGGAGCAACTGCAATTCGGGAACCGGGTGTTTGTCGTCCTCCTGGATATCTACAAGATGATCGCGTCTTGCCGAAAAGATTGTGTCAATGCGCTTACCCGGCGGGATATGACGATCATTGGCAGAAAATTGGCGGCCTACCTGGAAAGCAAAAACGGGAAAGTACCCGTTGTGCATAAGCCCGTCAACAACCTGAACCACAACAATCTCACTTTCAGCCATGACGGCAGGATTTGGCATGTACATGCGACAGGTGAAGCAAAGAAGGCCATTGTTGACGGTGTTGATGTCATATATTGCATTGCCTATCTGGTTTGGAACGGCCTTTTTCAGTATGCAAACATTCGCATGGCGCCAAATCCTACTTCGATTACCCTCCAGGAAATAGATAATCTGGCGAAACGGATCAAAGATATCTTCGGGGAGTTTGATATCTCGGGTGTGGATTTTGACAATTATTTGGAAATGGAAAAAGTGACGAAGATGCTCGTCATCATCAACTTTGCCAATTCCGGGCAGACACTGGAAATGAGCGACTTCAGCGTCATATACGGCAATCACTGGGGAGAACTCTTTTACCGACGGTTCATATCCGTGGAAAGGTTCAAAAAATTCATTGCGGCAAACAGCCGGATGTTATTACAGACCGAAAGGTTTTACTATATACAGAGAAGCAGCCTCTATTACGAAAAGCAGATTGAAAGGGTCAAAAAGCTAGTCAATCAGATATTTTCCAGTATTGACTCGTGCAGCTCTATGTCTGTGAAATTATAAAGAAGACATTCCACTCCCCGTTGGCTGCATTTCCGTCGTCCGCGTAAAACCACCCTCAAAATCATTTTGATGATATAATAAGCAACTATTTTTCCCTGCAAAGCGTTGATTTCGTCCCTGCATCATGGATACCGGGATTGCGGAGGCTTTCATGAAAAACCAGCAGATTGCAAAAATATTTAACGAAATTGGCGAGTTATTAGATCTTAAAGGAGAAAATGTTTTTCGGGTCAGGGCCTATCACCGGGCTGCCCAGAATATCGACAGCCTTTCCAAGGATGTAGCTACCCTTTCTGAGGAAGAACTGGAGGCCATCCCTGGAATAGGTAAGGATCTCGCGGCAAAGATCGGGGAGTATCTTGTCACCGGGAAGATTGCCAAGCACGAAGCACTGAAGAAGGAGATTCCTGCAGGAGTGCTTGAATTGCTGCGTGTGCCCGGACTTGGTCCGAAGACGGCCAAGCTGCTTTATGAAAAAATGCAGATACAAAGTATTGACGAACTTGAGGCGCTCACGCGCGCGGGAAAGCTGGCCGGCTTGCCCGGTATTCAAAAGAAGACGGAAGAAAATATCATCAAAGGTATCGAACAGATCAAGCGTGGAAGCGAGCGCTACCCCCTCGGCAGGGTGTTGCCGTTGGCCGGGAATATCGTAAGGCAGGTCAAGGAGCGGGCGCCTGTCGGCCTGATCGTGGTTGCCGGTAGTATCAGGCGCTGGAAGGATACGGTACAGGATATCGACATCCTGGCAACGTCCCAGCAGCCCGCGAAGGTAATGGCGGCGTTCGTGAAACTGCCCGAGGTGAGGCGCATTCTGGCGCAGGGGCCGTCAAAAGCATCGATTATCACGGAAGAGGGTATCCAGGTGGACTTGCGGGTGGTGGACAGCGAAGCCTTTGGCGCGGCCCTCCAGTATTTTACGGGAAGCAAGCAGCACAACATCAAGCTCCGTGAGATGGCGGTGCGGGCCGGACTGAAGATAAACGAATACGGTGTCTTCAGGGAACCGGGGGGGAAAAAGGTCGGCGGGGAAAAGGAGGAGGATATCTACCGGGTCCTTGGCTTGCCCTTTATTCCGCCGGAACTGAGGGAGGATGCCGGCGAGATCGAGGCGGCGCTGCGGGGAGCCCTTCCAGAGCTGGTTACGGTCGAGGACATCAGGGGCGACCTTCACGTCCATACCAATTGGTCCGATGGAAGTCACGATCTTGATACCATCGTAAGGGCAGCGCGGAAAAGAGGTTACCAGTATCTAGCGATTACCGACCACACCAAAGGACTCGGCATCGCCCGGGGGCTTGACGAGGCGAGACTTGCGGAAGAAATCAAGCTCATCGACGAGGCGAATAATAGTTATACCGGTTTCAAGATCCTCAAAGGAACGGAGGTCGATATAAGGTCGGACGGCAGACTCGACCTGCAAGATGATGCCTTGGCAGGTTTAGATATTGTCGTTGCCTCGATCCACTCCGGCTTCAAACAATCACAGGAACAGATCACGAGCCGTATCCTGGCGGCGATTAGAAATCCCTGTGTGAGTGTCATTGCCCATCCCACGGGCAGGCTGATCGGCGAGCGCGATGCCTACGCCGTTGATCTGGAGGCAGTGCTCAGGGAGGCGGCAAAGTACGGCGTGGCCATGGAGATAAATTCCTACCCCCTGCGGCTCGACTTGAATGACCAGCATATCAAAATGGCCAGGGAGTATGGGGTTGCCTTCGTCATCAGTACGGATACCCATGTCATAGATCAATATGAAACCATGGACTACGGAGTTTCCGTCGCAAGACGGGGATGGTTGGAAAAAAAGGACGTCCTGAACACGCTGTCTTATGAGAACTTGATGGAAAGATTGAAGGTCTGTAAGGCCGGGAAACAAAAGGACGGACAGGGGAAATAAAAGGCGATAACGCGGTTAACTAAGGCCGGAGGTGGATCTGCCCTCGATGAACCGGAGAAAAGTCAGATCGCGGACTTGTTTATCAGTTACATGGAGAACCCGAACGACCTGGCTTACTGGCAGGAAGCAAGTGTTTTTTCAGCGCATGCGTGAATCACGCTGCTGCTTATACCTGCGCCAAGACAGACAGGGAGCGTCGGTCCGTTAGCTATTCTTGCGAGCCCTCACCCAACCCTTTCAAGAGCCCGAAAGTCAGCGGGGTACCCCGACTGAAAATTCCCGGAGAGAAAAAGACGGCTTTGCCAGCGGTGTACTGAGGAAGCCGCTGTCTAAGTTTGCACAAGTCGGCGTTGAATGTTTCGGCTTTCTTGCGAAAAGCGCCTCGCTTCCCTTGATCAGTGCCGGGTCAACAAGCAGGACGATTGAGCAGGCCGGGCATTGATAGTGCCGATGGCCGGAAATATGGTTGCGTCCCAGATATTTAAAAATATCTGAAGAGACGCGCTTGTGTAATCCCCGTTGTCCGATCTCTCCATCAAAACCGCAGTTAATACAGGTTATTGCTCTCGACATGATCTCCTCCTTATTGTTCTTTTTTGAGGTCAAAATACTGCGCGTTTAGTTGTAAAGCAATGAGGATAAAATGGAAGTCTAATGGTAGGTAAAAACTACTATTAAGGTTTGGGGCATGGGCACGGGCTAAAGCGAAAAGAGGACGCAGCGCAGTTTATTATAATGAGCTGTTGCGCATTTGCCCGATGTATCCCAGCAGGTCTTCTTTCAGCGGCTTTGGACACGGCACGGCGCCGGTTGTACCCAACAATTCCGTCCTCCTTCATAGAACCATTTGTCAGGAAAACCGCGCTGCCGGATAAAGCTCGGATTTTGCGTCCAATGGACGAGATCTTCGTAGGCCTCATGGACCTTCCGGAACATTGCCGCATCTCCGCCGCGGTCGGGATGATGAATCTTGACTTGTCGCCGGTAGGCATCCTTGATGGCTTTCAGCATTTCCGGCGAAGTAAGCGTGGTTTTTTCCAACTGGAGATGGATAAGTGAAGCTGATTTGACGGCCGGAGTGAAAAGAATGGGCGGCTTGACGGATTGCGGGGGAACGTGGTTCCGAACGGCTAAACCCAGGACATGAAAGGAAGCCATATACCTTTTGTTGGTTCTTTTTTGCTCCTTCCACCATAATTTCCCCAGAAGTTCCGCCATGCTGCTAAAGTCTTCACCAGGATTTCTATCCGGGGTGCGAGGAAAGAAATAACTGCAAATCTCCCCGGACCCGTAAGGCAGGATGTTCAAGGCAATAAGCAGGTCGGAAAAATGGAAGGTGGCATAGCGCGTACCGAGCGCCTGAAGAAGGCCGCTACGCATGTCGAGCCGCTGCCGGAGATTCTGGCGACAGGCGATGGAACAATAACGCCGGCGGCCGATGTTTTCGGTTGTCCCGCAGGAAAGACATTTCCGGTGGCCGCTCTCGTCCGGGATTACGATGGGCAAGAGACTGATATATTTATTCATTAATCTATGCAAATCTGAGCAGCCGGAGCCGCAACGTGGTATTTCCTTTTTAAAATATAGAACATAAATGCGAGAACAGTCAACGACGAAATTAAGAAAGAGGGGAATTAGAGCAGGAGATCAGAAGGGGCATTTTTTGCCGTCTCGTATGAAGTATAGGCCACCGGCGTCTATTTCAATAAAGCTTATCATTTTGTCAAGACCGTGAAATTGCAGGCGATATTTGAAATCGGCAGGGACAGCGATAGTCCTTGGTTTAAACGGCAGTTCTATTTTTGACGGGTAAAGATGATAAATGAAATAATAATAGGCGATAGCATAAAGATAGATGATCCACAGGACAAAGAAAAACCAACCAGCTGAACGTTTCTTCATTGTGGTCATATGGGATGTCTCCTTTCTCACGCGATTTTGCTGCGCGCTTTAGTTTCGGGGCAACCTGGCATAGTCGGGGTGGGCTATGGAGGATGATAAAACTTGGCGGAGTTATGCGCGCGGCTAAATTATATACGCTGGCCATCAGGAGACAATGCTGATTAAATCAGAGGATAATGGTAAGTATTACCTACTGATTTATGGTGCTTGAGGCACCTCTTTATTTGCCGCTTCGGGTCGGACAGGGCTCGAAAAGACTTGACAGGTGAGGTCAGATTTTTATAAAGCGTGCCGTAGAAATTATGGCAGTAGAGTGCTAGCCCAAAGGCTGTAAAAGGGAAGCCGGTGTGATTCCGGCACGGACCCACCGCTGTGATCGGGGACGAAAGCCGCACGAAGTCACTGCTCCAGCATCAGAGGAGTGGGAAGACGCGGCCGGTAGGGAGATCCGAGAGTCAGAAGACCTAACATTCACTATACATCTGAGGAAATGGTAAATCCCCAGGCGTGTTTTTAGCGCTTGGGGATTTTTTTATTCCCGGATCTATAGTCGGAAAAGGCTCAAAATATACCGGGCATCGGTCATTCACAATGCCCCAAAGAAAAAGGAGAAGAATCATGGCTACTCAGGTTGAATTGGCAACAAAAGGAATTGTGACGGCGGAGATGCAGGAGATCGCTACCCAGGAAGGGTTTGATCCCGAATTGATCCGCCAGCGTTTTGCAGAAGGTCAGATAGTTGTTCCCCTGAATGCGAATCGTCCCGGCCGCATCGTGGGCATTGGGATGGGGCTGCGGACAAAGGTCAACGCCAGCATCGGCACGTCCACGGACATCATAGACATCGACGCGGAAGTGAGAAAGGCAAAGGCCGCAGAGGCGGCCGGAGCCGACACGCTCATGGAGCTTTCCGTGGGCGGTGATTTGGACAAGATCCGTCGTGAAGTGCTTGCCGCCGTGAAGCTGCCGGTAGGCAATGTACCTCTCTATCAGGCCTTTTGCGAGGCCACGCGGCGCTATGGAGACCCGAACAAATTAGACGAGGAACTGCTCTTCGATTTGATCGAAGAGCAGTGCGCGGATGGCATTTCCTTTATGGCGATCCATTGCGGTATCAACCTTTATACGATCGAAAGGCTGGAACGTCAGGGGTATCGTTACGGTGGCCTGGTAAGCAAGGGGGGGACGAGCCTGGTGGCGTGGATGAGGGCGAATAACCGGGAAAATCCCCTTTATGCCAAGTTTGACCGGGTGGTGGAGATTTTAAGGAAATACGACGTTGTCCTCTCGCTGGGCAACGGTCTCAGATCCGGCTCGACGTGGGATTCCTTTGACCGTGCTATGGTGCAGGAGTTGCTCATCAATTGCGAATTGGCGGAGATCGGCCACAAGATGGGCTGCCAAATGATGGTTGAAGGTCCGGGGCACGTGCCCATCGACGAAATAGCAGCAAATATCATTCTCCAAAAACGGATGAGCAACAACGCCCCCTATTATATGCTCGGTCCGATCCCGTCGGATATCATGGCCGGTTACGACCATGTGGCGGCGGCGATTGGCGCGACATACAGCGCTCGCTACGGAGCTGATCTAATTTGCTATATAACACCGGCCGAGCACTTGGCCCTGCCTAATGAAGAAGACGTGATCGAGGGTGTCCGGATGGCCCGCCTGGGGGCCCATATAGGGAATACGGCAAAATATCCCGACCGCATGATGCCGCGGGATCGTGCCATGAGCAAGGCGCGCCGGGACTCCGATTGGGAAACACAGTTTACCTATGGCTTTTTCCCGGAAAAGGCCAAGTCCATCCGTGCCAGCCGTTCCCCCGAAAACCAGATGGTATGCACAATGTGCGGGGATTTTTGCGCCAACAAGGCCTCTTCGAACCTCTTCGGTCATCTTCTTACGGGCGACAAGAAATGATAAATGATAGCGGAGCCTGCGAAAAAAGGTCGGCATTCTCATGGAGAATGTGATACATACTCAGATCAAAAAAAGGAGCTGCCATAGATGGGTCACGAACACCAGGAAGACATTGCCGGCGGGCAGGCGATTATCGAAGGGGTCATGATGCGTCACGGAAACAAAATCGCCGCCGCCGTGAGAAGACCGGACAAGGAGATTGTCTTTCAGGAGCGAGACCACGTTCCGCTTACCAAACGGTACAAATTGCTGGGGCTGATGTTTGTGCGCGGCTTTGTCACGCTTGTTGAGATGATGATCATCGGGATGCAGACCCTGCTTTTCTCTGCCGAAGTCGCCTTGACCGAAGAGGAACAAAAACCGCAGGGATGGCAGCTTGCCCTTTCACTCTTGATCAGTTTCGGAACGGCCCTCTTCTTTTTCATTATCCTCCCCGCTTATTGCTTTTCTCTGCTGAGAAACGCGATCTCCAGCACCATCCTTTTGAACATCATCGAGGGTGGCATCCGTTTGGGGCTCTTCCTGTGTTTCCTGGGGGGCACCCTGCTGATGGAGGATATGCGGCGGGTCTTTATGTACCATGGCGCTGAACACAAAACGGTCTTCGCCTGGGAAGGCGGCCAGGAGTTGACTGTGGAAAACGTCAGGAACTTTTCGACCCGGCACCCGCGCTGCGGGACGAGTTTCATTCTCGTCGTGATGGTTGTCTCCATTCTCGTGTTTTCGCTGCTGGGTCGTCCCGATTTTTTCCACCGCGTACTTTATAAACTGCTCTTGCTGCCGGTGGTGTCCGGAATTTCTTATGAAATCATTCGCTTTACGGGTAAGAGGCGGGATTGGCGCTGGGTGCAGGTCTTGAGCTGGCCGGGATTGCTGATGCAGAAGATCACGACCAGGGAACCTACGGACGACCAAATCGAGGTAGCAATCGCGGCGATGAAAAAAGTCGTCTAAAAGGCCAATTCGGGAGGGCAAAGATGGAAAAGCGCTTGCCCAGAGTGGTCATTATCGGTGCAGGCTTTGGCGGAATTTGGGCGGCCCGGAGCTTGGCGAAGCGGCCTGTCCGATCCTTGCTCATCGATAAAAATAACTACCATACTTTCCTGGCGCTCCTTTATCAGGTGGCGGCCGCCGAACTGGAGGCGGAGGATATCGCCTATCCGGTGCGGAGCATCCTCTGGAACTTCCCCAATGTTGACTTTGCTCTGGTCCGGGCCGGGCGGATTGACCTGCAGAACCGCCTGATCGAGACGGAAGGGGCGTCCATTCCCTACGACTACCTGATTCTTGCAGCGGGAAGCGTCACTCATTCCTTCGGCATACCCGGTGTGCAGGCCCATGCTTATGGCCTGAAGACTCTTGAGGAGGCCGTCGCCCTGAAGAATCAAATCATCTGCTGTTTTGAAGAGGCCGCCCGTGAAGAGGACGAGGTCCGCCGAAAAAGCCTACTCACTTTTGTCATCGTGGGCGGCGGTGCTACCGGGGTGGAGTACGCCGGGGCGCTGAGTGAACTTATCCATGGCCCTCTGAAGCGCGACTACCGTTCGCTCGATTTTAGAGTTGTCCGGATTATTCTCATCGAGGCCGCAAATAGCCTGGTGGCAACCATGCCTGTGCGCGTGCGGCGCTATACCTTCGAGAGACTCAGGAGGAAGGGAATCGAAGTGTTCTTGGAAGCCAAGGTTGGGGAAGTAACCCCAAACGCCGTTCGCTTGAGCAGTGGGGAGGAAATTTCGACCCGGACCATCGTCTGGACTGCCGGTGTTCAGGCCGAGCCGATCGCCGGCTTGTCCGGACTTCCCACGGAGCGGGACGGACGGGTTCCCGTCCTCCCGACTTTGCAAGCGCCAGGCCATCCAGAAGTCTATGTGATCGGGGACATGGCTTCCATCAGGGACGCGGACCGGGTGCTGCCCATGGTCGCTCAGGTCGCTATCCAGTCGGCCATTGCGGCGGCTCAAAACATCCTGCGCCAAGTTGAGGGGAAGGAACCCTTGCCTTTTCAATATCGGGATCGAGGTTCGATGATCGCCATCGGCCGCAGCGCCGCCGGCGTGGCTATCGGTTCCCGGACCTATACGGGTTTCTTCGCCTGGGTGCTCTGGCTGGTTATTCACCTCTTCAACCTCATCGGTTTTCGCAACCGGATGATGGTGCTCATCAACTGGGCCTGGGATTATCTCCTCTACGAGCGGGCGGTTCGCTTTGTTTTCCCGGCTCGATGGTCGCCTCCTTACCCGAAGTCCGCCTCCTGTGCCGGTCCGCCCAAAGAAAGAAATTCGTAACCGTTACTTGACAAAATCAGGCAAATTCCATTGACAGAAGCGACAACTCTTCTTATACTCCGCCACCCGAAAAATGCGGGGCTCTTGGTCAGTGGGCAAAATAAAAAATTTCGCTTAGGAGTAAATGAAGGTGAAAATACCCAGGCAAGCGGCAATTTTGGCCAGCTGGCTGTTGCCCTGATCGAGTCGCTGATGCAAACCGGAGTTAGCCAATGACCACCAGATTGGAAAAAAGGAAATTCCAACGTCTTGATTATTCCTTGGAAGTCGCCGTCGAGATTGTAACCGGCGGAGAGGCGCCGACAGTTTTGCCCCCGGTGAAGCTTAAGAGCCGCAATATTTCTCTGTCTGGTATCTGCCTTGAAACAAAAGTGTTGGATATGCACGGCATCGACTTGCTTTCCGGGTCGCCCTATGCGCGGGAAAACCTTTTGCATATGAAGATTGAGCTTATACCGGAAGAAGCCCCGTTTTCGGCAATAGGTGAGGTCCGCTGGTATGATGTTGCTCAGGATTCGGCCGAGTTCATGTATCAGATAGGCGTTGCCTTTGTGCAAATTAAATATAGTGGGAAAAAACAACTGGCAAGATTTCTAAAAAAATATGAAACCCCAAAAGGGATCCTAGGCAAGCTCTTTGGGTGACCACCTTTGTCCGTTGGACGAGCTTGATCTATTTGCTCAGCAGTGTCGGTCCCCCTTTACACACGCACTTACAAGGAGAATATTATGATCAAGAGCATGACTGTGAAACTCCCCTCACCCGCGGTGTCATTGTTGATAGTTTTTACGCTGGCCCTGGCGTTCGCCGGATGCGCCAGGCCCCCGGAGGAGGAGCGAGCGGCGGCCTATGCGGCCAAAGCTGCCGCTCTGGCCGCAGGCGCTGATAAATATGCCGCCAAGGATTATGAAGCTGCCCTGCAGCTTTGGCAAACAGCAGACTCCGAGACGAGCGAGAAGAAGTATGACCAGGCAAAACAGGACTATATAAACGCCAAAGCCGCCTTCGCGAAGTCTGCCAGCGGTGTTGAAGCGGTTAAGAAGGATATGCTCCCTGAGGCCCAGGCCGCCGTGGCAAGACTGGAAGAGGGATGGCAGAATCTTGAGATGGCAGCCAAGAAGATCGAAAGTAAGCTGGGAAACAATAAGAGACTTTGGGAAACGGATGCGAACAGCTTTCTGGAAGGTCTGAAAGCGGCCAAAGAGATGGTTGCCACCGATCCGGCCGGGGTCAAACTGAAAGCCGATCACCTGCAGCGGTTTATCGACACATATAGCATAATGTTCAAACAAATGGCGGCTGCTCCCGCGAAACCTCCCGTCGCCAGGAGGAAGGCCGGCAGTTTAACGGAGGATTAGTTTCGACGGGAAACCGGCGGGCCGCCAAAAACCCGCCGGGGAAAAGCCTTTTATTTCGGAAAAGTAATTTTAGCTTTTGTCTTCATTTCGCTGAGCATCTTTTCGGAGAGTGCATCAATTTTTTGTTGGCGTAATACTTGAATTATTTGTTCCTTTTCCGTAGAAAAAGTAATTTTTGGATCAACAGTTTTATCGACCACTTTAATCACCCAGAACCGCTCATTTTCCCCTTTAATAACATCACTTACCTGGCCGGGTTCCAGACGGTCAATAATGCCTTGCCAGGAGGGCGGAATTTGCCTCCAGGAGAGATAACCCAGTTCCCAAGGGGACGGGACGTTTTTGGGTAAATTAGGAAAGCGCCTGGAGGCCACTTTTTCAAAGGGGATACCATTCTTCAAGTCCTGAGCGTCCTTGGCTATTTCGGGATATTTACCCCGGTAAAGGATCTGCCAGACATGAAACTTGGTTTGCATTTTTTGTGCGTTCTTTTCGAAGTAGGCCTGTGCCTCGGCATCCGTCACCTCGGCTTTTTCTTTCACATGCTGCCGGTACAGAGCGGACATCTCCTGTCTCTGAAATTCCCGCACTTGGGCCTGCACTTCGGTAAGTTTCTGGCGGTAGGCCGGATTTTTGTCCAGACCGAGTTCAAGGGCCTTCTGGTAGATGAGCTCATTACGAATCAGGGTTTGCAGGATGTTGTTTGGGTCCGCGCCCTGATGCATCCCTCCGTCAGAAGGAATCCTTTTGAGGATTTGCATCATGTCATACTCGGTAATCGGCACATCGTTGACCGTGGCCAGGACCTTGGCCTGGACACCACCGTCAGCTGTCCGATTCGCATCACCTTTTTTGTCGCAGGCAGCAAGGGAGGCCGTCAAAACAATCGCCATAAACAGAATCGTGAGCTTTTTCAAAGTCTATTTCTCCTCCAATGTAAGATAACTTTCAATTGCACCGGCTTGCAGGCCTGTCTCTTTTAAATCAATGAACTTGAATTTACAAGGGTAAATATTTGCAGTTGAGATTAAGAGAGGGGCGGCATGACCCTGCCGCCCCTCTTGTGGTTTAGGAACCTATCTTACTGCTTCTCGACAGCTCTACTGCCCGCTACGATGGCAAGCCGCGCAGGATTCCTGCTCGTCGCCGCTCCAGGGAGCCAAGGGCGTCGGATCAACCGTATTGATCTTTATATGTGCTGTCGCCGCATCGGAATCGTGACACCCCATACAGGCGAGACGGTTGGGGTTGGTCTTCCAGGTGCCGCTTGTTTTGGTCGCCGGATGGCAGGATTCGCAGTTATTGATCTCCATCGGGTAGGTGATCCGCCAGTTGCGGCCGAAGGCACTGGTCTCCTCATGACCTACCGTGAGGGTCGGGTAGTTCAAATTTGCACCGTTGTGAACCGAGTGCACCCGGTTCGAGAGTGACCCTGCATAGGACAGTTGGGTGGTTGCATCCGGTTTTTCTCCCGACAGGTAGTCATGGCAGCCGCCACACCGATCCACGGCCTTGTCGTCAAAGATCTTATGGTGGCGCGGGAAGTCGAGCACAAAGCCGACACCGGCGTCACTCCAGTGACAGGCGGTACAATTACCGGCGACCGGCTTTTCCTCTGCCGCCGTCTTGACCTGGAAAGTGGTTATCCCAACGGAGGGTGTTCGGTAATCGACGTAGGGTGGTTCAGCCGGATTGGCCGGGGCAGGCGCACGGCCGCCATCGGCAAACTCGGTATGGACAATATAGGTTCCGGCAACCAGATCATCAACAGGATCCAGGGTGTATTTTATGTTGGCTGCCGATAACACGACCTTGGGATTGGTCGCGTTAGCGATTAGCATCTGGCGAACCGAATCTGCTGACCCGGCGGTTGCCCATACGCTGGTTGTACTAGGGGCGCTGAAGGCCAAAGTAGCCGGACTTGAGACAATCTGAATATTCCGCTGCGGATAGTTCTGAATAACGTTGCCCGACTTATCTGTTTTGGCAATACCGCGGGTGCGGATCGCCAGTTTGCCGGCGTTGGCATGGCCGGCCAGGGCTTCGTCCACATACGCGATGGCGCGCAACTTAAAGGTGGCGTTGGCATTCAACCAGGCCGCAACCTCGGCGGCAGTGGCCGCAGCCGGGTTGGCAAAGAGCGCATTCAGGGCAGCGCTGCCGGCAGCCGGCAGCGTGACGGTGATATCACCCTTGATCAGTTCATCGGCGCCGTAGCCCTCGTAGACTTTTTCATTATTATAGTAGAGCATTGGCATGCCCGAGTCCACCTTCACCCGGATACTGCCGCCACCGGCGCTCAAATCCCATGGTCCGGAACTGGCGCTACGCACTGTTGCTCGGGCCGCATAGGTTAAATTCACCGCTTTTTCGGCACGCGGCCCGACTACATAAACATTGGCCGCCGTGAACTGGCCGTTTCTGTTTACTGTACAGGCGGTGCCTTCCGAACCCGCCTTGGGAATACAGCCTTCGGCGGGGACATAGGGACCTTGGGCCGCAATATCAGCTGCTTTGTTAGAGGTCTGTTGCTGCACCACGGTGGTGTGATCAATGGTGGCGCCCGTAAAATGATCCTTGAGCACGATGGTGACGACCGGCGTTTCACCTTTTATATAATAACCGCGCGCAGGGGTGTCGACAGTAATAGTGGTATCGAACTCCGGAATGTTCCGAATGTCCTTGGCGGCAAAGTTGTGAGCGTCAGTGACGGATTTACCTATGCCCGCCCCCGTGTCTTTATGGCAAAGGGCGCAGACTTCATCGCTTCCTAAAGCGCCCCCGGCGTGGTTCACACCGGTTGTCCAATTGATGTCGTCATGGCAGGAGCCGCAGGCCGCGCGGGAAGGTACTGTCTTCCAGTTATCGACGTTCGCCAGGGTACCTGCCGTCGCTTGAGTGTGGCACGCCTGGCAGTTTGCCAGCACTGCCGGGAAGGCGGCCGTTCGCCAGGTGGCGCTGAGGCTGCCCAAGGTATAGGCGTTGCTGTTGTCGGCCGTTTCGTCTATGACGGTATTGGGATTGTCGTAAAACTGCTTATCGGGTCCCTGCCGCGAGGGGAGTTCCCGGCCGGCATGCATTTTGTGGATCATGACGGACATCTCAATTGATTCGGTGGTACCGCCATTGGCGGCGGAATTCACCATGGAGCTGTCGGGACTGTGGCAGGTTACGCAGCCCTCTACGGTCACGCGATCGCCGCCATGGCCGCGGAATTCAGGACCGTGGCATTTTTTACACGTCGCGGTCTCAACGATGTTGCGGGTCTGGGTGACAGCGCCGCCGGCGGGGACGAAGTCAAAGTCGGCTTCACCCGTTGGACCGGAATGGCCGCCCATGTATACGCTCACCCGGTGGGTCAGTGAGGGATCAAAACCGACAAGCGTTGTTCCGCCGACGGCAAAGGGGCGAGCCGCCGTTGTCAGGTTGGTGGCAAATGTGTAGGTGTAGGTACCAGGAGCGGTTTCGGTGAGTGTGGCTCCAGCGGTGGAGGTATTTTCCCGATAACCCGCATTTACGGTTCTGCCGGGACGGTAGATATAGGGGACCCATTTGTTGTAGTTCAGGCCGTTCCCTTTGGGCGCCAGCTTGAAGATGGAGGCAGAGGCGGTTGTGAGTCCCGTAACCGGCGTGACGTTGTCCTTGTTCTTTACGGTAAAGGTAACCGTTGCCAGGCCAGCGGTGTTGGCGGTCGCGCCGGTAATTTTGAGATTTGCCAGATATTTCGGGTTGGCCGGTGCGCCCTGCAATTCGTCCGCGGCCGTCACGGCGGCCGTACCCATGACGGCGGCCACCTGGACGTTGAGACCGGCGGCACCTGGGGACCCCGGAGTACCATTTGTGCCCGGGACACCATTTGTGCCATTTATACCCGGAGCACCGTTCGTGCCGTTCAAACCATTTGCGCCGTCACTTCCGGAACACCCGGAGAGCATCACGAGCATTAAAAGTAACGCGCAGCTGCATAAGAGATAATTGGATACCTTAGATGATAAATAAGTCCTCATCTGTCCTGCCTCCTTTCACTTGTTGCTGTTAAAGGTTATTGTGCCGCCCGGTTGAACTTTGATCATATAATCTCTTCTTAAATCAGCCGGCCCGGCGATTAAATAAATATTGATTAGCTCCTTTATGTATATTTATTTTATACGTTGACTGTACCGTATATTAATATTGATAAAAAATGATATTGGACCTTAGTCTTATAACCTTAGTCTTATAATAATGATTCCCGGCGCAGGCCATTAGTTGCTTGTTGCTTGGTCGTGACGATGCTATATGGGAGGCGGGCAACAGGTTTAAATAATCTGCTGACCTCCTTGAAGGGCAGGTGACAGGCACCTTTGATAATAAACATGGTCCGAAACGCAGGCGACAGGATTCCGTCCCGAGCGGAATGCGATAAACTCATGGTGCAATATTCCATGCTGTCAAATATCGTTGAGCATTCCGTACAGGTGATGAACGTTGCCCTGGCAATTATCGACAATCTGAAATGCGGTGTTGAAGTGAACAAGGACTTGGTGGTTGCCGCCGCACTCCTGCATGACATTACCAAGACAAGGTCTCTTGAAACAAAGGAAAATCACGCTGTATCCGGTGGAACTCTATTGAGGAAGTTGGGTTTTCCGGGAACCGCTGAAATTGTAGAACAGCACATTGTCATTCATAATTTGCATTACCAGGGAAGGCTTGAGGAAAGAGAAGTCGTATATTATGCCGACAAGCGCGTGCTCCACAACACGATAGTGAGCCTCGATGAAAGAATAGATGATCTTATCCAGCGATATGGAACCACAGAGGTGATCCGTGACCGGATCCTGCAAAATAAAAAACAGGCGCTTGCGATTGAAGAAAAAATTGCCGGCTTTATTACAATCGACATCAATCGTATTTCCCGAGTAATAACCGGTTATTGAGGGTAATCGCCGGGGTATAGCCTTGCGAGGGGTAATTGGAGAACCGGCTGTGTTACAAAGTATCTTGAATGCGACGCTCAATCTGCTGTTAGGCATTATCCTGCTGGCCTTCCTTCCCGCCGTATTCAACCAGTTCATAGGCAATGTCGCGGATTTCTTCCACCATTTCGCTTGGCACTCGATAGCCTTTGGCACGGGCATGGGGCTTGTTATCGAGAGATTTCTCAACCGATTCATTCCTGAAATCGAGATTCTGGAACATGAAATTACCCATGCCCTGGTAGGTATTCCTTTCGGCTTTATCCCCACGGGGATCAGCGTTTCACGTCGGCGCGGAGGTGAATGCCGGCACTATGCCGTCATTCCTTGGCCGCTCATACCCCTTTATCCGGTGGCCAAGCGCATCGTAACTCTGGCACCTTACTTCATGCCGATCTTCACAGTGATCATGGCGTCTTTCCGGCCGATAACTCCGTCAAATTGGCAACCCTGGTATGATCTGGGTATCGGTGCAACCTTTGGATACCATAGCCTTGGTACTCTTGCCGAACTCCGCGAAAACTTCACAAGTAGCAACCTTGCAGACGGTTCCGGCCGCTGGAAAAAGTCAGACATCGGAAAAACAGGGATAATATTTGCCCCGATCTTTATCATTGTGGCCACGCTCGCCGTCCACGGCTTAATCCTGGCTGTAATCGTCCATGATTATTCCGGCATGGCGCAATGGGGCAGGGAAACCTGGTATTTCACCAAAACCACGACAATGCCCTACATTTTTTCGCTGGTGAAATAGCACACGATCGCTTCCGTGAGGGTTGGGATCGTATATTTCTCCGGCTCGATATGGACGGTTAAACCGAGTTCCCGGCATGTCCGGGAGGTAATCGGGCCGATGGAAGCCACGGTTACGCCTTGGAGAAGCTCATGTAGCCGGTTTTCCCCGAGCATCTTAGCCAGATTCAGCGCCGTGGACGAGGAGGTAAAGGTAACACAGTCGATGTGCCGTTCTTCGAGGGATTGCAAGGCTTCCGGCGGCAGGGAGGCTGGAATAATGTTGCGGTAGGCAATGGGTGTACTCACGACGGCCCCCAGTTTCCGGAGTTCCGTCGGGATGATATTTCGCGCGCGGTCGGCTTTTGGAAAAAGGATATGCCGGCCGATAATCGGCAAGGATTTGAAGGCCTCGACTACCCCCTCGGCTTTGTAGTCTGCCGGTACGAGGTCGGCCTTGATGCCGTAGGGGGCCAGGGCGGCGGCCGTCTTCGGACCTACTGCGCATATCCGGCAGGCGCCGAGAGAACGGCTATCCAGACCCTGCTCACCGAGACGGTTAAAAAAGCAGCTGACAGCATTGTAAGAAGTAAAGATCAGCCAGGCAAAATCGCTGAGCGAGGCGAGCGCCTCGTCCAGTTCGCCGAAGTTTTCCGGAGGCACGATCTCGATCGTGGGACATTCGCGCACGCAAGCGCCCCGTTCCGCGAGGAGCCGGGAGAATTCGCCTGCCTGGTCGGCGGCCCTCGTCACCAGGATTTCCCTGCCGAAAAGAGGGCGGTTGTCGAACCAGCGCAGCCTGTCCCGTAGCGTAACCACGTCACCGACAACGGTGACGGCTGGTGCCTTGAAGC